>Ga0079224_100000457_pt1 | contig 40010 bp, 37 predicted proteins | sample Stecom2015_FD_80414 | JGI IMG/M metagenome (GOLD analysis project Ga0079224, IMG submission 80414) | Agricultural soil microbial communities from Utah to study Nitrogen management - Steer compost 2015 | ecosystem: Environmental > Terrestrial > Soil > Agricultural land | place: USA: Utah... | reverse complement strand
TATCCATTCGGAAGTTCAAATCCACCACCAAATCCATCTTTCCGGCGGGAAGCTGCTCGTGCCAGACCACTTCTTTGACGGCATCTTTGGCAAACTGCTCGTCTGAGATGGAATTGTGGTGAGTTCCCAGGTAATGCTTCAGGAAGTACTCGTGTCCTTTTGCGCTGGCCAGTAAGGCGTTCCCACGCCAGATGAACCAAACGCGTGGCCAATTCTCTTCTGCATCGGGATCTTCGACGGACAGCTTCAGGCGTCCTGCCTTGAGTTCTTCAACTACATAGTCGACAACCGCGGCCGGTTCCCTGGATTCTTTCGCCTGGTAGGCACGATCTACCAGTTCCAGTGGATTGGTCGAGAACTGTGGGAAGAAGGGGAGCCAGCCGTTCCGGACGGCCTGGATCTGGCGATCGATGGTGTGCCCCCTGGCTACCGAGCTTTCGGCCTGATCCTTCGGGACAGTGTGGTAGTCGGTAAAGTCCTTTTCATAGCGCCACTGGTCCGAATGAACGTAGTGCCAACTGGGGGCGTTCTGCAGTCTGACCGCACCCCCTACCCAGTCTCTGGCGAAGGCAACGGCGTTCCAGGACTCTCCGGGAGCCAGCTTCTCTTGCCCGACATAGTGCGCCAGCCCGCCACCATTGACGCCGATACATCCGCAGAAAATCAGGGCATTGATGGCTGCCCGGTACATCAAGTTGCCGTGATACCAGTGATTGACACCGGCGCCGATAATCACCGTACATTTGCCGCCAGTGTATTCAGCGGTCGTCGCCCAATCCCGCGCAAACCGAATGACGTCGTCGCGCGACAATCCAGTGTATTTTTCCGACCAGGCGGGAGTATAGGGAGCAGTCTCGTCATCGTAATTTTCGGGATAGGATCCCGGCAAGCCTCTCGGGACCCCATATTGAGCCATCAAGAGGTCGTAGACCGTAGTTACGAGGACAGAGCCGCCGATGGTTTCCACCCGCTTGGCCGGAACTCCTCGCAGAAGAGTATCCCCTTCGGCAAAGTCATCCAGTTTTACCAGCACCTCTTCATCCGCCTGAGTGAGAAAGGTCAGGGTGGGCTGAATCTCCGAACCGTCCTTGCCATCTTTGAGCAGCAGGTTCCACTTACCCTGTTGCTTTCCCCAGCGATGTCCTACAGCTCCTTGAGGCATCTTGGGTCGTTGATCCCCTTCGTCCCACATCAAGAACTTCCAATCACCGTTTTCTTCCTCTCGATAAGACGAGAGTCGGTTCGCTCGGAGGAGTTGGCCCGGCCGGTAATGATCACCCTTCCGGTGCAGTTCCACCAGGAATGGTGCATCGGTGTATCGCTTCGCGTAATCCAGGAAGTAGGGCGTTCGCTTTATGTAGTGGAACTCCTTCAGGAGAACATGGTTGACTGCCATCCACCAGGCTCCATCCTGACCGGCGTTGATCGCCATCCATTCGTCGGCATACTTGGCGACCTGGCTGAAGTCGGGTGAGAACACCACCATCTTGGTCCCGTTATGGCGCGCCTCTGCCGCAAAATGGCAATCGGGAGTCCGCGTCATATTCAGGTTCGAGCCCATTACCGCCAGCATTTTGGCGTTGTACCAGTCGGCAGACTCCTGAACGTCGGTCTGCTCGCCCCAGGTTTCGGGTGACGCGCTGGGAAGATCGCAGTACCAGTCATAAAAGGAAAGAGAAATCCCGCCCATCAACTGCAGAAAACGCGATCCGGAGGCGTAACTGATCATCGACATGGCCGGTATCGGTGAAAAACCGGCCACCCGGTCGGGTCCATGTCGCTTAATTGTGTGGATGTTGGCGGCAGCGATGATTTCCAGGACGGTGTCCCAATCGGTGCGACGGAACCCACCTTTGCCGCGGGCCCTTTGCCAGCGCTGCCGCCTTTTTGGATCGCTGACCATTGAAGACCAGGCTTCCACTGGATCCTCGTATTCCTGACGAGCCAGCCGCCAGAGGTCGAGCAGAGCACCGCGGATATAGGGATACTTCACCCGCAGCGGACTATACAGATACCAGGAATAGGAGATCCCGCGTTGACAGCCACGTGGCTCATGAGCGGGCAGACCCGCTTCGAGCTTCGGGTAGTCGAGACCTTGCATTTCCCACGTGACAATGCCGTCCTTGACGTAGATATTCCAGGTACATCCGCCGGTGCAGTTTACTCCGTGGGTGCTCCGGACAATCTTGTCGTACTGCCACCGATTCCGATAGAACTCTTCCCAGCTCCGCTGCTCGGGAACGACATCGTCTCGAATCCAGGGATTGGACTTTTTCTTACTCATAGAGAGGCCCTCTCGTCTTCCAGCTCAATTTGTGAATGAAAACGACGGGTAACCTTTTGAACGAGTGGTCGGCGCACCGCTCGAAATCGTCGTCGCCACACCTGATCAAAAGCCACCAGCAGAACCGCCGTTCCTCCCAGACCAAACAACAGAAAGTTCACGAAGGGAGCGGCTCTTTCCGGAGGATTTGTCTCAGCCTGATACTGAAAGAAAGCGACCAGGGAAGTAATTTCGTCCGGATTGAGTGGCGCTTCTTGAAAGGTCGCCCGCATAGTGGGAGTGGGCGGTCCTGAAAGCCAACCGGAAAGTCCTGGCCTGCCTCCAAGGCGCGCCAGAACATCGGTCAAATTGGGGCCGAGCGTCCCTCCTGCGAGCAGACTGTCGTCGCCGTTAACGGTATGACAACTGATGCAGGCTGCGCCTCCATTCTCGAGGCCAGACAGCCCAAGAAACAGGGCACGTCCTTTTTCCACATCTTCGGCCGTCAGCGGCTTTTCCTCAACCTCTGGTTGGGCGTCTGCGGGTACCTCGAGTGCCGACTGCTTGTCAATAAAGTCGAGAAGCTCGTGTGCCCTTTGAGGAGTCATGCCGGGCCCGGGCGGCATAACAACACCACCGGCCTCTTCCAGAAGCTGCTGCGCGTAGGGATCCCCCCTGTCGATGACTCCCTGTGGATCGACAATAAAGTCCACCAGCCACTGGCGATCGGCCCTTTCCGACACTCCTTTTAGGTCGGGGCCCACCAACCTTCCCCCGCCAATTGTGTGGCAGATGGAACAATTCTGCTGAAAGTACTGCTCTGCATCCTCGGAAGTTCCCAGTGCGACCCCGAAGGTCAAGATCGGAAACGCCAGCCAGACAACCAGCGGTAATATCCTTTGCCGACCACTTTGCGAGTGTGGAAACCAGGACCTTTTTCGCCGAAGGCTGCTGAAGCTTCTGCGAGAACCGATAGGCTGACCACTTTCACTTCTTATGACGCGATTCTTATAATCTCCACACATCGTCGTGACCTCGCCTCTATTCAGGAGTCTGAGCTCCTGCGGTTGCCTCCCCTTGGCTCTCTGGAGATGTGGCTATCTGCGCAAGGGTGGTCGTCTCGAGGAAATTGATGTACCGTCTTCTAACTTCTCGCCAGGCATTGTGCGCTGAGCACGGGTCGCCATCGGAACAGGGACTTTTTTCGCCGAGCAGGCAGCGAGGTCTGGCTCGAATACCATCGAAGAGTTCGATGACATCGATCAGGAAGATCTCCCTGGGATCCTTTTGAAGGTAGTAGCCTCCACCACTTCCCCTGGTGGCGGAAACCAGACCGGCATTGCCAAGTGTCCAGAGAATTTTCGACAGGTAGTTGGCCGGCACTTCTGCTTCTTGTGCCAGCCGCTTTCCGAGAAGTGTCTCTCCTTTCGGCAAACGTGCCAACCGAACCAGACTCCTCAATGCATGTTCCGATGTCGTACTTATCATTGTTGACTTGTAGATGAAGATATCAATAATAGGAGTACAAAACAATATCTTTTTTTCGCGTGAGCTGAAAAAAAGGAAGCCTCTGCAGCCTTTGAGTCAGACTTTCCCTTCAATGGACCTGAACGCCTGTTCGGAACGTCCTTCGCCCCGCCCGAAAGGCCGTTCCAGGGTAGCTGCCGAGCTCGCCGAAGAAGAAAGAAGTCCTTCGACGACAAAGCGGTTATTCGTCAATCCCCGCTTCTACGGCCTGGAAAGGCCATTTCTGAACCCGCCACGACCAAAGGATAAAGGCGATCAGTCCCAGAATCAGCGTTCCGATGCCGAATAAAATTACCCTCCAGTCAGTCGTGGCAAACAGGAAAATCCAGCCCGCCAGTGCCACAAGTGTGGGAATCGGGTAAAGCCAGATCTTGTAAGGGCGGTTCATCTCAGGCGCCGTCCGACGCAATAGCATCACCGCAAAGATCTGACCAATGAACTGGATCAGGATACGGGTCGTGATCAGTGCATCGATAACCAGGCCCAGGGAAAAGAAACTGCAGATAATGGAAATGACTCCCAGAAACACAACCGAGATATGAGGGAACCTCTTTCTTGGATGGAGTCGACCGAAAATCTCAAAGAAATATCCATCCCGAGCAGCTGCAAAAGGGATGCGGGAATAACCGAGCAAAAGGGCGAAAACTGAACCGAAAGCAGTCCACAGGATCATCGCCGTAAAGAGCGTTGCGACGGTTGATCCCCACACCCTTTCCATCATTACCGAAACCAGAAACTGTGCTGTTCGACTGTCGTCCGCGGGGACGAACTCTCGCCAGGGAACCACGCCAATGATTGAAAGGTTGATGGAGATGTAGATGAGTGCAACACCGATCAAGGAGATGATGATCGAACGTGGAATGACTCGCCCCGGATTCTTTACCTCTTCTCCGATATAGCAAATGTCGTAGTAGCCGAGGTAGTCGTAGATCCCGACGCGAGCAGCTGCACCCAGGCCGAAAAGAAATCCGACGCTGAAGTCAAAAGCGCCGGGAGGAAAATCGAAGGCCAGTCGAGAATCGAAGTTCAGCAAGCCTGTGAAAATCACTGCGGCCGTCGTGAGCATCGTCCCTACCCACAGGCTGACGGTGATTTTTCCAATGGCCGTGATCTGGCGGTAAAGGAGAAGGATATTGAGCCCCCCAATGGCTACTACCACCAGGATACGGTGAAGCGACGTCATCCCCTCCCAGACGTAACCGAAATACAGGGTAAACCCGATATATCCCGAAGCAATTTCAAGTGGGCCGCTGAGAATGAACGACCAGATAAAGAGAAAGGACATGAGACGCCCCCAAGTCTCTCGCCCGTAACCTTCTCTTAGATAAACGTAACTGCCTCCGGCACTTGGCATGGAAGCCCCGAGTTCTGCCCAGACCATGCCGTCGCACATGGCAACCACCACGGCGACCAGCCACCCCAGCATGGCTTGAGGACCTCCTAGTGCGGTCATCAACAACGGTATCGTGATAAAAGGACCGATACCGATCATGTTGGACATGTTCAGGGCAGTCGCCTGTAGTAGCCCGAAACGACGGAGAAGGTGGGAGTCTCTTTCTTCAGGTTGGGTTGAAGGCTCAGGTTTCATCGGTCCCCCTCAAGCGAGCGCCTGCAGCAGCATCGGTATCACACAGCGTGTGCTTTCATATCGCCCACCTATCACCCGCAGCCGGGTATCAGCACTCGCGTAACTTTGACCGCAAAACGATCAGGGATTCGAGCTCCACCGCGATCGTTGGCGGGCAAGTTGATCCAGCTCGAGCAATTCTTCGAGTAACTGCCTCATGTCATCTAACCGCACGGCATTGGCACCATCGCTCAATGCCCTGGGAGGGTCTTCATGAGTCTCCATGAACAGACCTTCTGCCCCGGCTGCCAGAGCTGCTCTCGCCAGAACCGGGATGAATTCAGATTGTCCCGAGCTTCTTCCCGATCCGGCACCGGGCAATTGAACACTGTGAGTGGCATCGAAGACAACCGGATACCCGAATTTTTTCATGACCGGAAAGGATCTGAAGTCAACGACTAGATTGTGGTAGCCGAAAGAGACTCCTCTTTCGGTGACCAGGATCTGGTGATTATCATGGCGTTCAATCTTCTCGATCGCAAACCGGATATCGCCAGGTGCCAAGAACTGCCCTTTCTTGATGTTGACGATTCGTTTCGTCTTAGCCGCCGCCTCTAGCAGGTCAGTCTGACGGCTGAGAAAAGCGGGGATCTGTAGAATATCGAGCACCGCAGCAGCAGGCTTAGCCTGACTGGCCTCGTGTATATCGGAAAGAACAGGAATCTGGTGAGAGTCCTTGACCTTCTGGAGAATCTCCAAGCCTTTCTCCAATCCGGGTCCCCGATAAGAATCAATAGAAGTTCGATTAGCCTTGTCGAATGAAGCTTTAAAGATCAGGGGGATTTTTAACGTGCGGCATATCTCCGCAAGACTGGACGCCAGATTCAGACAATGCTGCTCAGATTCGATAACGCAGGGGCCACTGATCAGGAAAAAAGGATGACCTCCGCCAAGGTGCCAGTCCCCGAGCCGAATGATCTGTGTCATTCGACAGGTGTTACCTCCGCAACAACTGAGGCTTCTTCCAGGACACTGAGCGGAGCTGTTCTCTTCTTCTTATGTTCAAGGGCCGCTCGTACGAAACTGACGAAAAGTGGGTGAGGTTTCAGTGGCTTCGATTTGAATTCAGGATGGAACTGGCACCCGAGAAACCATGGATGGTCGGGCAGCTCCACGATTTCGACGAAGTTCCGATCCGGCGAGTTTCCTGAAATTCTTAAGCCGTAGCTGGTGAGAATGTCTTCGTACTCCCGATTGAACTCATAGCGGTGACGATGACGTTCCGAGATCTCCTTTTCCTGATAGATGCGATGCGCCAGTGAGCCCTCCTCCAGCACACAGGGATAGGCACCCAGCCGCATGGTCCCGCCCATTTCGTCAACTCCCAGGAGATCTCTCAGCTTGTAAATCACTCGATGGGGAGCGGCAGGATCAAATTCGGAGCTGTTGGCCTGCAGACCGCAGACATTGCGAGCAAACTCGATAACGGCGCATTGCATACCAAGACAAATTCCAAAGAATGGAACCTTCTCCACCCGGCCGTAGTTGATGGCTCGAATCATTCCTTCAATGCCCCGGTTCCCGAATCCTCCTGGCACCAGAATTCCATCAAGGTTTCTTAGTTTGTCTTGCCAATTGTCGCCTACCAGGCCTTCTGATTCGATCCACTGCAGATGAACTTTTAATCGATGAGCAAATCCACCATGAGCGAGGGCCTCATTTAAACTCTTATAGGAATCTTCATATTCGACATACTTGCCGACGATTCCAATGGTCACATCATCGACTGGATTCTCGACGATTTCGAGAAGCTGCTTCCAGGGAGCGAGATCGCACTCTCCAACCTCGAACTTGAGCTGCTCGATAATTAGTGCGTCGAGGCCTTCCTCATGTAATGAAACCGGAACTTCGTAGATGGTTTTCACATCGCGTGCTGTGATGACCGCCTCGGGGGCCAAATTGCAAAAAAGGGCAATCTTGCTCCGGATTTCGCGAGGCAAAAATCGGTCGGTGCGACAGAGCAGTATATCGGGCTGAATACCGATTTCTCTTAGTTCCCGAACTGAATGCTGGGTTGGTTTCGATTTCAACTCGCCGGCGGCTTCGATATAGGGGACCAAGGTCAGGTGAACGAAAACCGAGTTCTCCCTTCCCAACTCCACTCTCATCTGGCGAATGGCCTCAAGAAACGGCAAGCTCTCTATGTCGCCGACCGTTCCCCCAATCTCAACGATGACGACGTCCACATCGTCCGCCAGCTTCTTGATGGTTGCTTTGATCTCGTTCGTAATATGGGGGATTACCTGTACCGTTTTGCCCAGATAGTCCCCGCGTCGTTCTTTCTCGATGACTGACAGATAGATCTTCCCGGTAGTCGAATTATTATCACGGGTCAGACGAACATTCAGAAATCTTTCATAGTGTCCCAGATCCAGGTCAGTCTCGGCTCCATCGTCGGTGACGAAGACCTCTCCGTGCTGAAACGGACTCATTGTGCCGGGATCGACATTAATATAAGGATCCAGCTTCAAAATGGTCACCTTTAGTCCGCGGGCTTCCAGCAGGCAACCTATGGAAGCCGAGGCCAGGCCCTTCCCAAGTGAACTCAGTACGCCTCCCGTTACAAAGATGAACTTAGTGTGCATTACTCCTCCACCTGAATCGATTTACCAGGTACCCCGGCTGAATTCTCCAACAAACGTCTGACAACTTCGACGTCCTCAGGTGTGTCTACGCCAATGCTGTCCTGCTCCACACGAACGACTCTGATAGGGATCCCGTTCTCGAGAAAACGCAATTGCTCGAGCGCTTCTGCCTTCTCCAGGCAGGAAGGGACCAGCTGATTGAGCCGCAAGAGAAAGGCGCGCCGGTAACCATAAATCCCAACATGCTTGAAATGCCGTCCTCCTTCACGCCTCGGGTGAGGGATTACGGAGCGGGAGAAATAAAGCGCACGTCCCTGGTGGTCGAAAACGACTTTGCACACATGAGGACTGGAAATCTGCTCCGCATCGTCGATTAACACGCAGGCGGTGGAAACCTCGAGTTCCGGCTCGACGAGAAAGGGCTGGCAGACACTATCGATCGTTTCAGGAGCAATCAGCGGTTCGTCGCCCTGGATGTTGATAAACACATCACCAGGGATTCGAGACGCGACCTCGGCTACGCGGTCGGTCCCGCTGGCGTGATCGTCGCGCGTGAGCAACGCATTTCCCCCGAACTGCTCTACGGCGGAACGAATCCGCTCGTCATCGGTGGCCACGACAAGAGCATCCAGTCGAGTCGAGAGTTGTGCCTGTCGATAGACCCACTCAATGAGTGGCCGACCGGCAAGCTCGATGAGAGCCTTTCCGGGTAATCGGGATGACTGATAGCGGGTTGGAATTACCCCCACGAAACGCATAATCTAGCTTATACCAGATCGTCGTTTGTGAGCAAACCGCCAGGGTTCCAGGCGACTCTGCACATATTGCTTATAAAATAATGATCCAGTACTATCGCCATCATATGCTTGATTCGAGCCCGGCACGTTCTGCCACACTGTGGCTGTCGACCGGTTGGCTGATGCTTATTTTCGCGGCTCCACTGCTCTCCGCTGCGGAACTGGCGGCGTCAACGTGGCTTTATCAGTTCTTTGAACCGATATGCCATCAGATTGTCGATCGTTCCTTTATCTTCATGGGTGCCGCCTTGCCCGTTTGCGCACGCTGTCTTGGCCTTTACGCAGGCTTCTGGACTGGCTTGCTTGTGCTGCCGAAAGCTGGATTTCTCACCAGTCGACTGGAACGGCATCCGCGATTGATCATCGCTTTCTCGATTCCCCTGATCATAGATCTGGTTACCTACAACACTCACTGGACCCGTCTTGCCTCCGGGTTGCTCGCTTCCCTTCCATTTCCCTTTTTCGTCTGTAAAGCTTTCGATCCGTTGATCTGTGCCTCTCGCAGGGTAAGGAAAGGAGTTTCATGAATCAGGGAACCAGCCGGATGATCGGTCCTGCCTTGATCGGAGGAGTTTTTCTGGGGATCACGTCCAGCCTGCCGATCGTCAACCTGGTTAATTGCGCCTGTTGCCTGTGGGTGGTCGGCGGAGGGGTTCTGGCAGTTTATTTGTACACACGTAATTATCCTTCAGCGATGGCCCCGGTGACTTACACCGACGGAGCGATTCTGGGACTACTGACCGGAATATTCGGCGGACTGGTCTGGACAGCCGTCGATGTTCCCCTTGCTCTCCTGTGGCTTCAGTTTGATGCCGCCGATCTGGCAAAACTCCAGGAGGTCTTGCAGGACGCTAGAATTCCTCCCGAGGTTCGCGAGTTCATTCTGAGCGTCGTACAAAGCGAAGGCACAGGCCTGGGCGTGATTCTGTTCAACATCGGCATTCATGTCCTGCTAGGGAGCATCTTCGCTACGCTCGGCGGGATTCTGGGAGTTGCGCTGTTTGGAAATCAGGCTCGGCAGCAAGTGCCTCCAGCCGGTCCAATCGAACCTCCCGCTGTTGAAACGCAGCCCAACCTGCCACCTCGTCCGGGGGAACGTCCTCCAGAAGAACCTTCAGGCTAGATCTGGCCATTTGAAGGAAAAGAGCCCTGCTTCGGTGCCCGCCGTAGGAGCGATCAGGGACAGCACCGTTTTTCTGGTGCGGGATGTGTGGAAAAGAGAGCAACGCCGAGGTGTTTCAGCGTTTGAGGTCCTTCACCTTGTCGAAATGACGAATGTCTTTGCCTTCCACCATGAAGACGACCATCTCTGCAATATTCGAGCTATGGTCACCGATCCGCTCTAAGAACTTGCTGATTGACATCAAGTGACTGCGGGCATTGATCACGGTCGAATCCTGGATCATCAAACGGATCAACTCATCGACCACTTTCTTGTGCAATTTGTCTACCAGGTCGTCCGATTCAATCACCTCGCGTGCCAGAGCGGCATCTCGATTGACAAACGCATCCAGCGCCCGCTCCAGCATTTTCTGAGCAGCTTCGGAAATCTTCGGAAAGTCAGCCGGCAACTCGACTTCCACATCATCCAGGATATGCAGACCATGCCGGGCGATGTTGGCTGCCATATCACCGATCCGCTCGATGTCCTTGACGATTTTAAGGGCTGTTGTGATGAACCGCAGGTCTCCGGCAACCGGTTGGTGAAGGGCGAGAAGAGAAAGACAATCTTCATCTATCTGGATCTCTGCAAGATCAATCTCTGGATCTCTCTTGATCACATTCTCCAGGAGCTCGCGATCGCGGAGCTGCAATCCGCGCATGGCGTCCCCGATATTGGTCTCGGCGCGAGCCGCCATTGCAAGAATCTTCTCCTTCAAATCTTTCAGTTCTTCATCAAATCGGCTGTCCATTGCCTATCCAAACTTTCCTGTCAGGTACTCTTCAGTTCGACTGTCCCGAGGTACCGTAAACATTTTTTCGGTTGCGCCAAACTCGACCAGCTCTCCCAGGTAAAGAAAAGCGGTATAGTCCGAGATTCTGGCGGCTTGCGAAATATTATGCGTCACCATGACGATACTAACAGTCTTCTTTAACTCTACAATTAACTCCTCAATCCGAACAGTGGCCTTCGGATCAAGGGCCGAACTCGGTTCGTCCAACAGGATCACCTCAGGATTCATAGCCAGCGCACGTGCGATACACAGACGCTGTTGCTGCCCGCCCGACAAGAAGGTCCCTTTACGGTGGAGGTGATCTTTCACTTCATCCCAGAGAGCAGCGTCCTTCAGGGAACGCTCGACAATTTCTTGTTTTTCCTCTCTGGAGAGACGGACCCCATTGAGCTTGTATCCCGCTATTACATTGTCGAAGATACTCATTGTCGGGAAAGGGTTCGGTCTCTGAAACACCATACCGACCCGGCGTCTGAGGACCATGGGATGGAGCCTATAGATGCTGTCCCGATTGAGCAAGATCTCGCCTTCGACTCTTGCGCCCTCTCCCAGTTCGTGCATCCGGTTAATGCAACGGATCATGGTCGTCTTGCCGCATCCGGAAGGGCCCATGATTGCGGTCACCTGGTTACGAGGGATGTCAAGATTGATCCCTTTGAGGACCTGGGTGTTTCCGTAATATGCGAAGAGGCTCTTTATCTCTAGAACCGGACTTTCCATCGTGTTGAGATCACCTTCGCCGTCAGGTTGAATATCAGTACCATCGCCACCAGAACCAGCGAAGCCGCCCAGGCTAGCGAATGCCAGTGCTGATAGGGACTGGTGGCATAATTGAATATTAACAGGGGAAGAGCATTCATGGGGCGAGTCGGATCAAGCACCATAAATGGACTTCCGAAAGCGGTGAACAGCAGCGGAGCCGTCTCCCCCGCGATCCGAGAGATTCCCAGCAGTATACCGGTTAAAATTCCGCTCAATCCAGCAGGGAGGATTACGCGCAGGATAGTCCGCCAGTAAGGGACGCCCAGGGCTAGAGCAGCTTCCTTCAAGCTTTCAGGAATCAGTTTGAGCGTCTCATCCGTAGCCCGCACAATAATCGGCAGCATCATCAACGCGAGAGCAACTCCACCGGAAAAGGCTGAAAAGGTGCCGGCGGGCCTAACCACCCAGAGATAAGCAATAATTCCCAACACAATCGACGGGATTGACTGCAAGATGTCCACGGCAACAGAAACCCAGTAGCTCAAGCGCTTGTAGCGGTTCTCCGAAAGGTAGATTCCCGCTGCAATACCCACAGGTACGGAAAGCACACAGGCCAGAACCACCAGGATCACGGTCCCTACGATTGCGTTCGATATCCCTCCTCCTTCAACACCGACCGGATTGGGAAGGCTCACCAAGAAACTCCAGTTAATATATGCGATTCCATTCCCGACGATGTGGTAAAGAATCAAAATCAAGGGAACAACCGATAGCAAGGCCAGCAGAGCCACAAACAGTGTGAAGATATGGTCCTTTACTGTTCGAATCCAAATTCGTTGCTCGTTCATTCCTTGCGCTCCACACCCGTCACGTGGACTATATACTTGCCAATTGCGTTCACAATCGCGGTCACCAGAAACAGAAGCAATCCGATCTCGATCAGACTCGACAAATAGATCTCGTCTGTGGCCTCGGTGAACTCATTAGCGATGACACTGGCCATTGTATTGGCAGGGCTGAAAATACTATCCGGGAGGGCGTTCTTATTTCCGATCACCATCGTCACAGCCATTGTTTCGCCAAGAGCGCGGCCGAGAGCCAGAAGTATCCCTCCCACGATACCGGAGCGGGCATAGGGGATAACGACCGTTCTGACAACCTCATAGCGAGTGGCACCGAGTGACAATGCTGCCTCTTTGAGATCACGAGGCACTAAAGCAATCACCTCAATAGCAATCGAGGCGGAATAGGGAATGATCATGATTGCCAGGATGATCGAGGCAGTCAGAACGCCCACTCCATAGGGGGAAACCCCCAAAGAGAGCTCCACATAGCGGATTGCCGGAACCAGAAAGAAAAGGCCCCAGAAACCATAGATAACGGAGGGAATACCCGCCAGCAACTCGATGGCGCTTCGCATCGTTTCTGCAAACCACCCCTCTCTGAAGAACTCTCCCAGGAGAATTGCAATTGCCAGTGAGAAGGGGAGCGACAATCCCAGGGAAAGGAAGGATGTCAGCAGGGTACCCACAAGGAAAGGGAAGCCTCCAAACTCGCCGGTGACCGGATTCCAGGTCGTGCTGGTCACAAACCCCAACCCGAATCGTTGCAGAGAGGGTAAAGAACCCCACAGTAGGGTGAGGAAGATGGCTACGACGATGACCACTACAACGCCTACGGCACCACCCAGAATGACTCTAAAAGCTTTTTCCTGTTTCACAGATTTTCGAGTACCTGGTAAAAGAGGATGCGGCCAGTAAGCTAACTCACAGAATCAGTTGCATTCCCCTAAGGATTCCGTTGTTGAACTCTGCCACCCAGCCACCGTCCCGCCACTCGAAACTACACTCTACTCGGCCGGCGCGCCACCGGTGTCTTCACACTAGAGTAGCTTTTGATCGCCGTATACAAGTTTGTCGAGGATTGCCTGCGCTTTCTCGACCGCCGCCTGCGGCAGGGGAGCATAATGGAGTGGTTCTGCATAACGCTGCCCGTCATGAATCACCCACTGAAACAAGTGCGCAAGTTGCTGCGCCTGTTCCAGCGTACGGTTGCCGTAGTTCAAATCCTGGTAAAAAATCAGCCAGGTAAAGCTGGAGATCGGATAGCCACCGGGAGCCGGAGTGTCAGTGATTGAGACTCGCGTGTCCTCAGGCATTTCAGTGTTGGCGGCCAGACTGACCGACTCAATATTAGGGGTAATGAACTCTCCGACTCGATTCTGAATTTGGGCGACCGGCATTTCGTTCTGCAGCGCATAGGTCAGCTCGACGTAGCCGAGCGCACCAGGTGTCTGCCTGACGAGACCTGCGACACCGGCGTTGCCTTTGGCTCCCAAACCGGTGGGCCAGCTCAGCGCCTTGCCAGCACCTACCGTCTCCTTCCATCTCGGACTCACTCTGGACAGATAGTCACTGAACACGAAGGTGGTGCCGCTACCGTCAGAACGTTGGACGACACTAATGTTGAGATCTGGCAGGTCGATATTCGGGTTTAGATCCTTAAGCTTTGGATCATTCCAGTTCGTGATCTCTCCCAGGAAGATTTCTGCAATCACGTCTGGAGTCAATCTGAGCTGGCTCACGTTCTCCAGAGAGTAAGTGACAACTACGGCACCCAGACAGGTGGGAAGATGGAGGACGGGTGCCGGCGCAGCCGCCAGTTCCGAATCCGTCATGAACGCATCGGTTGCTCCGAAGTCAACGGTTCGCTCAATCAACTGCCGAATTCCTCCACCTGAACCAATCGACTGATAATTGACCTGGACCTGAAACTGGTTCGAGTAGACATCGAACATCCTGGCATACAGGGGATATGGGAAGGTCGCTCCGGCTCCAAGAATTCCCGGTTGTCCACCTCCTGTACTGTCCACGCCGCCTCCACAAGCAGTCAGCAGCAATAGGAACAGAAGCGGTAGAATTCTCCCTACGGTCGCCCTTCGAAACTCATTCATAAGATGACCTCCATGACGTGGCGCTCGATTCACTCGAAAATTGCACCAGGGTTGCTCTGCCAATCATGACGACTCGAGTCTATCGCCCGCATGTAAAGAGAGAATAAAGAACCGGTGAAAACCTCAAAAATTCACCTGAAACCGCATTTGAAAGATGTCGGCATCGCCTACCGACTCGAGATCAGCGTGGACATAGTTCCACATGATTCGAAGGTTCGGGTGCAGGTACCAGTTCAGGCCGAGAGTGATATCCTCCTGGATGCCCCCGACAATCTCCTGATCATTGAGATCGAGTCTCGAGAAACGAATACTTGTCTCCCATGCACCCAGTCCTCCACTTCCGTTCATGAAATTGTTTCTGGGCTTGACAGTACCGAATGCCCCGGAAGAACGCTTGTAGCTTCTGTGTTCTCCGGTAAGAACAAAGCTTCCCTGCAGATAGAAGCCTTGAAAATCAGCGCCAGAGCCTGCAAGTCGGTCCACGCTGGCGCGTGACAGCTCGGACTGCAGGGAAAAAGAGCCCAACTGGACCGCCCCTTCAACCCCCTGGAGTTGGTAGCTATCCGCTCCGATCAAACCGGTATCCAGAAAGGTGGGAGCCAGATGCGCCTCGGGACGTGTGCTGAAACGAACAACCTGATCGTCCACGCTTCTGTAGCTGGCCGAGAAGCCCAGGTGAAGGAGACGGCGGCCTTCATCGGCGTACCAGGGACTCCCGCTGATCCGACCGGTGAGCGAATAATTGTTGTCGCCGGTTCCGGTGCCAGTATCGTCGCTCTCTCGAAATACTCCTCCAGCCCAGTTCAGGGCATCCCCAGCACCAGAATTGTGCAGCATGATTCCTGTCTGTCTGGAGGGCGCGAGAGCATTCATCAGCGAGCGTTCCATAAAGGGAATGTCGTTCGAGCTGGTCAGTTCCTCAAGACCGAACGGCTCTTTGAACTGACCAATACGAACCCCTCCCAGTACCGGGATATCCTTGAATCCCAGATAGACATCCCGCGCTTCCGCTTCACCGCTCGAAAAATCGTATTGAATGCGAAATTCAGTATGCCGGTAAAGCTCACCACCGATGTGGATTCTTGCCCTGCGGAACTCGACTCCATCTTCCAAATTGCCGAACGGATCTTGAATGGCCTGGTCAGAACCCATAAATGCCCAATCATTATGGATGCGACCGCCGATCTCCAAACGGATCGTTCCATCTTCCGAGGCAATTACCACCTTGTCTGCCCAGCCAACCTTCAGGTCCTTGTCCGCCGCTAAAGTCACTGCAGAGAGACCGACCAGTAAAACCAGATTTACAACGCTTTTCATCAAATTTGTCCAGATCTATCTTTCTCAAGACTGAGACAGTCTACCGATTCAGGGCGACAAGTGTCAGGGTCTCAAGATTGAGGAAAGAACAGGGTACCTCGGCGGAATAGAGATACCCGCAGGGTGGCGGACACTCTCATATCCCTGAGTGCAGCGGCGTCTCCACCAGCTTGTACCCGATGCCACGGACCGTCGAGATAAGAGAGCGGGCATCCCCAAGCTTTTTACGAATGGAGCGAATATGAACATCCACATTGCGATCGATAATAACGGCTCTTCCTTCCGTAATTCTGTCCAGCAGCTGATCACGACTGAATACGCGCCCGGGACGTTCCGCCAGCGTCTCTAGAAGACGGAATTCCGCCAGAGTAAGCTCCACTGGAACTTTGTTGACTCGGACCTCATAGCGAGCAGGATCGATATGTATGGGACCGACCTGAAAAGCGACGCCTCGCTGGGAGGCTTGTTTTTCTAGTACGCGGCGCAGGACCGCCCGCACCCTCGCAATTACTTCCCGGATACGGAAAGGTTTTGAAATATAATCGTCGGCACCCATTTCAAGGCCTAGAATCACGTCGCTTTCCTCGCCGCGAGCCGTAATCATAATGATCGGGATTGCGTCGGCCGGAGGATTACTCTTCAGACGACGACAGACCTCAAGTCCTCCCAAGCCGGGAAGCCCGAGGTCGAGAAGGATCAAATCCGGCATTTGCGACCGGGCAGTTCGGAGTCCCTCCTCACCGGTGGATTCTACCAAGACTCGGTAACGCTCGCGCTCGAGGTTGTAGCGAAGCAACTCAACAATATCGGACGCGTCTTCGATTACCAGTATCGTACTTCCGGTCATGCTCGGACGCTATTCTATCAAGATGATGGTGATAAGGCTTCTCATCAGCCTCCCGCGGCTTGCGAGATCGCTTCCAGATCGGGAAGCGTGAAGAAGATGGTCGTGCCTTTTCCGCTTTCGCTTTCTGCCCAGACTCTGCCGCCGTGCAACTGAACAATGTGCTTCACGATAGCCAGCCCTACTCCACTTCCTCCGGTCAGCCGCGAACGGTCTTTGTTGACTCGGTAAAAGCGTTCGAAAACTCGCGCCAGGTCCGGTGCAGGTATTCCAACACCGGTATCGCGGACTGAAAAGAGAAAATCATCCTCGATCCGCTCCAATTTGATTTGGATACCACCTTTGTCGGTGTACTTGATTGCGTTTTCCAGCAGATTGTGGAAGACATGCCGAATATAGGTGTGGCTGGCCATGAAGTACGCCCTGTCGGACAGGTTGAGATAGTAGAAATCGAGCCCTTTTGCGGCGAGAGGGCCTCCAAATTCCTGCTCCATCTCCGTCATCAAAGTGACGAAATCAACCGGTTCCCGGGGCAGTGCTTCTTTCCCGCTTTCCAGACGCGCGAGAGCAAAAAGCTGCTCGATAATCAGTGCCAGCTGGTCGGCATTTCGATAAATTTTTTCAGCGAACTGCCTGTGGGTCGGCTGGAGAGAGTCTTCAGCCAAAAGTGTTTCCGCATACCCACGAATGGATGTGAGTGGAGTTTTCAACTCATGCGACACATTGGATACGAAGTCTTTCCGAATCTTCTCAAGCCGGCGCAGCTCGCTAATATCGTGCAATACCACTACGGCTCCTCCAGATCGCGAATGGGCGCCAAGGGGAGTAAATCGTGCAAGCAGCGTCTTCCCTCCTTTCTGCATCTCCAGGTTAATTTCCTGCCGCCCCTCCAGGACCCTTTCAATTGCTTCTCCCATTTGATGGCTTCGCACGGCTTCCAGAGGAGCTTTGCCTATGGGATCGGAGACCAAATCGAAAGTCTCGCGGAAGGCCGGGTTGGTGATGGTTATTCGTCCATCTTCGTCGACCACAAGCACACCCTCCCGCATGCTGTTAAGGATGGTTGTCAAATGATCCCTCTCCGAAGCGACCGCAGCCATCTGCTGTCTCAGTTGCTTCGACATCTCTTCCATGTGCCTGGCAAGATCACCGAGCTCGTCTCGAGAAGTGACCGGGATAAAGGAAACCTGCTCACCACGGGAGATCTTTTGAGCGGCCGCAATCAAGCTACCCACAGAACCGCTTATCCCTTGTACAACCAGCCAGGTGGTAGCCGCACCGATCAGGAGGAGAACCAATAGTCTCCAGAGCAAGCCCTGGCGCAAGTACCACGTTATGGCTCCCATGTTGTCGAGAGGAACTGAAATCCTCAGAACATGCTGCCCATCTTGAAAAAGGGCAGCAACATAAAGTCGGTATTCTTCACTACTGATGCTGTAGCGAGCGATGGATGCCACGGGTGTGCGGTAAGCCTGCCGGATTTCAGGGCGTTCGTGATGTCGCCCCATCTCTTCGAGCGCTGCACCCGAGAATTCAGTATCGGCAATAACGTAGCCCTGACGGTCAATTATCGAGATGCGATAGGAATTATCTTCTCCCAGCGAGTCGATCACCTGATCAATATCCCGGCGTTCAGGATCGATCAAGCGGGCCATCATCTGAACCTGACTCTCCAGATCAGACCGAATCGTGTCTCGATAGAAATTCTGTAACCAGTCCTGAGTCCAGATATAGGAAAGTACCAGGATCACGAGAAGGGTAAGCAGATAGGAGAAGAGTAATTTCCATCGAAAGGACATCCTTGTGTCCTCCCAACTCTGCGGTTGAGACCAGCACGCGCGGATTCGCTCCAAGTTACATCAAAAGAGCCTACCTGTCAGAAGCCACAGTCGCTCCGAGTTCCGCTGCGAACTGTTTCATCTTCTCCCGGAGGCGGCTTACAACTTCAGGAAACTCCGCCTTTCGATCATACATCTCTCCAGGATCGATTTCGAGATCAAACAGCTCGATGAGTGGTGTGCCCGTTGAGTCTTCACGGGTCCATCGAAGCTTCCAGCGTCCCTCACGGACCCCCTCCAGACGCTCATGATTGAAATAAAAGTAGTGCTTGGTCGGCGAAGGTTCTTCGCCTTTGAGAAATCGAGTCAGGTCATTCCCGTCAACCGGACGATCGGAGGGCACTGCTGCTCCTGCGGCCTTGAGAATCGTTACATACAGGTCCATGGCCGTCACGATATCGGCTGAAGCCCTTCCGCCTTCAATCCTTGAGGGCCACTGGATAATGGCAGGGACTCTCACTCCGCCTTCGTAAGTTGTCGCCTTATATCCTCTGAGCGGCCCGGCGGATCCGGCATGCCAGGGTTTGATCACGTTGCCCTGAAACATGCGGTCGGGCATGTTCTGCCAGGGGCCATTGTCGCTGGTAAAAACAACCAGCGTGTTGTCTACAACTCCCACTTCATGCAGGGTTTTCAGAACCTGTCCTACACTCCAATCAATCGCCTCGACGACGTCCCCGTAGGGTCCAGCTCGAGACTTGTCTCTAAATTGAGGTGCAGCGTGAATCGGTACATGCACCATACTGTAGGGGAGATAAAGGAAAAAGGGATTACCCTCTGAGGATCGAATAAACTTCTGCGCTTCTTCCGTGTATCGGACCGTCAATTGGGTCTGATCCACTGGATGCTCAATCGGCCGGTCGTTTCTCCAGAGCTCCAGGGGGCGGTCGGTGTTAACCCACGGACGAATCATGTCATTGCTATAAAGCAGCCCGAAATAGGAATCAAAGCCCTGACCGGTCGGAAGAAACTCCGGCTTGGCGTGGCCTACGTGCCACTTCCCGATGGCCGCCGTCCGGTAGCCCTTCTCCTTAAGAGCCTCTGCCAGCGTTAACTCTGCTGCCGGTATCCCCAAAGTTGTCTCGGGTCCGAGGACCCGTGGAAGCCCGACTCGAAGGGGATAGCGGCCCGTCAGAAGTGCTGCTCGCGAAGGGCTGCAGCTGGGAGCTGCTGCATAGTATGAAGTCAGTCGAATCCCTCTTTCCCCTATCCCGTCGATATTTGGTGTTTTAATCGTGGGGTGGCCGTATGACGAAAGGTCCCCGTAGCCCAAATCGTCTACCAGGAAAAGAACAACATTAGGGGGGGCACCCCGGGCGATAGCTGCCAGTAAGATCAAGATTAAGATGGCGAGGGGGGACAACCTGGCGAACGTTCGTGGTGGGTGTTTCATCTTGCAATCCCAAATCTACGAGCCGGTTTGATCGGGTACCTTCCAGAGAGGCGAAGGCTCATGAGCATCTTCCATAATCTGTCGTATTTGTTCGACAATGTCTGGATGCTGCTCAGCCAGGTTGGTCGTCTCACCGATGTCGAGCGACAGATTATACAGCTCAATCTCACCGGTTAACATCGGCGTCCGCACAGCCTTCCAGTTGCCCATGCGTACTGCTTGAGCGGAACCACGCTCGTAAAATTCCCAGTAGAGATAGGAATGCGTCTGCTGTCGCTGTTCTTCTCCCAAGGCAACCGGCAGGAAGCTGATGCTGTCCACCGCTTCGGCTGGCACCTTAATGCCCGCCAGTTCAGCCGCCGTAGCCATAAAATCGCCAAGATACGCGACATGGCTGGTTTCACTACCGCCTTTAACCTGTCCGGGCCAACGTACAAAAGTGGGCACGCGGATTCCACCTTCGTAAAGGGCCCGCTTTATTCCCTGGAAAGGTCCGTTTGAATTGAAAAAGTCAGGGTCATTGCCACCTTCGGCATGCGGTCCATTATCTGAAGAGAAGAACAGAAACGTGTTTTCGTCAATGCCCGCCTTCTGCACAGCGTCCATAATTCGACCGATGTCCTTGTCGAGACGGCTGATCATTGCAGCCAGCCCTTTCTGAGGTTCGGGCCAATTACGAGTCGAGTAGATTCCGTAATCGGGAATCTCCATTCCCTGCACTCCGGCCTCGTTGTTTGCATGAGGGAGAGTCGTTGCAAAATAGAGAAAGAAAGGACGATCCTTGTTCTCGTCGATAAACTTCAGCGCCTCCTCGATCATCAGATCAGGACTGTAGACCTTCTTCTCAGAAGCCTGTCCCTGTCCGAATTTCCCTTCACTGGGCACGATATTATCGAGTAACAGCCTTTCTTCATTTCTTAGCAAGAAAGTCGGGAAATAGTTGTGAGCGTGAGTTTGATCCAGGTAGCCAAAGAAAAAGTCGAAGCCTTGCCTGGTCGGAACTCCAGTAGACCCTTCATGTCCGAGTCCCCACTTCCCGATCAGTGCCGTTGCATAGCCTGCTTCCTTAAGGATTTCGGCGACCGTCACATCCTCGGGGCGGAGGTTTGTCTTGGCATTCCCTCGTATGAGCGTATGTCCGGTGTGCTGACCGGTCATCAAGACGGATCGTGAAGGTGCACACACCGTCGAACCGGCGTAGAAGTTTGTAAAACGCATCCCCTCCCCGGCAAAGCGGTCAATATTGGGGGTTTGAATCGTCTCCTGGCCGAGAAAACCGACATCCCCGTAGCCGAGATCGTCGGCAAGAATCAGGATGATATTCGGCGGTCGTTCCGCTGACGGATTCGACTGGTTAGCGGAAAAACTGCAATGTCCGAAGACAACCAGGGCAAGGAGGACAAGAATCTTATGTCTCATCAGAGAGGCTCCCGACAATACATCCCAGCCTTGAAAATCCTATTCCTAACTCTTCGCGGAATTGTTTGTGAGTTCGCTTGAGTGTAGTGAGGCTCCTGAGCCGAGTCAAGAGAGGCACGACTGGATAGATGGCATGGAGACACGTCGAAGACAAACCGATCAGACGGCAAGTTAGGTTGCATCTCGTTTATCAGTCGGATTCAGACTATAACGGGGCATCGGCTCAATCCGATAGCCCACTCCACGAATGGTCTCGATCTGCTCTCCTTCCTCGCCTAGTTTGTCCCGCAACCTTTGGATGTGCGTGTCCAGTGTGCGGCTTGTTCCACCGTAACCGTAACCCCACACCCTGTCGAGCAACTGATCTCGCTTCAAGACCCTACCTTTGTTGGCAAGCAAATACTGAAGGAGGTTGAACTCTGTGGTGGTAAGGCGCACTAGATTTCCGCGGACTCGCACTTCATAGCGGCTACAATCCAGCACGATTCCGTTACATTCAAGCAAGTCCGAATCCCGCCCCGGCGCGGAAAATCGACGGTTCTCAGGTTGATGACTCCTCCCGAGAAGTCACCGGGTTTATCCGGCGTATACGACTTCTCTGTTTGGATGTTTTCAAGGAGGCTGGCCGGAAAGAGGTCCATCGGAATGGCTTTCTTATGGGGACGAGGTGACGGAATGACGGCTCCGTTCAGAATAGTGTTATTGTAGCGCTCTCCCAGCCCCCGGATATAAACGTAACGGTCGTCTACAACGGATACTCCGGTGATCCGTGACATGACGTCTGCGGCCGCGGAGCCTGTGAGCCGCGACATCTCCTGTGCGCCGATGCTGTCACTGACCGCCGCATTTGCCTTCCGTTCCGCCAGCAATGCTTCAGCCGACACCCGACTGGATTCAGCCACAACGGTAACCTCTCCCAGCGCCATCCCTTCCGGATTGAGAGCCATATCCTGGTAGGTGACCTTGCCGGCTACCACTCGTACGTCGTTCACGACTTGGTCTACGAAACCCTTGTGGTGAACCTTAAACTGGTAAGAGCCTGTGGTTAGCTCTATCGAGTAGATGCCGTCCAAGTCCGTTTCGACTTCGAGGCCCAGAGAAACGATCTGAATCGTCGTCCCATTCAAGAATGCGCCGTTGCTAACATTGACCACGACCCCCGATACGGTGCCGGTCTTTGGTTCTTCCGCCGGATTCGCGGCGCCGGCAAACGGAAAGATTGCGGGCAACCAGACCAGACACGCAGCGATTCGAAAGAATCTCGTGATTCCTCGCTTACCTTCAGACATTCCTTTCCTCCTTACTCAGCCGTTCCCAGAGACAGTCGCTTCACCGCCTCAGGTGGTCTACGAAACAGGAGGAAGGTATCGAAGTGATGTCACAAACCTGTCACGGTGAAATGAATCGTTGATGAAGCGTTTCGAAAGAAAGGATAAAGAGCTTGGAAAGCATCATTAGATACGATGGGCAGGTGATACACAGAGGGCCCGATTGGCCCGCCTGCCCGATCTTAGCAAGCCATATCGCGGCGATCACACACCTTCTTGACGTGGGGTGAACGGGTTAGCTCCACAAAACGTGGTCGCTAAACTGGCTGGATGACAGGCTGCGTCTCCCGGCCCAGCCTGTCATATCGTTGCTCAACTCAGTTGATCGTGCTCTGGCCCGGAGGGGGCATGTCGTCGGGAACGACATTCCTATTGATATGGTTGTCGAGATTGATCACATAGGTGCCAGGGTCATCCAGAAGAACCGGTGAATGCGTGGCAGCAATGATCCGCATCTGCTTTTGGTCCACCAGTTCCTTCAGCATCTTTAAAACCCGCCGTTGATTCGACTGAGACAGCGCCATCTCTGGTTCGTCCAAAAGTAGGACAGTCCCGTCCGGCAAGGAGGGAAAGGTCTCGCGAAAGAGAGAAAGCATCACCTGGCCATGGCTGGCCGTCTCCAGAAATTCCCTGGTTGCCGGATCATTCTCGAACAGCTCCAGCTGATTGCGAGGATTATGCTGCTCGGCATCGAACAGAATAACTTTGGGCGGCTTCAACCCACCCATCTTGACCCGATACGTATAGTCCTCGATTTCCTGCCCGTTCAAGGCGTAGTAGATTGAATGTAGCAGTGTGGACTTGCCGGAACCGTTCTCGCCGGTCACCATGATCAGGGGATGAGACAGATCCACAATCATTGGCATGTGGAAGTTCAAATTTATAAAAATTGGATGACTCAATATTCTCAATTGCATCGAAACCACTCCCAGGGTTGTCCTCGCCCTTTTATCTTGCTCAATCTCGCACTTCATTGCCTCAGGTCAATTCTGCACAGGGGATAAGCTCACCTGTTAGAAAGTTGCATTCGGCTGGTCCTACACGGTCACTATCGTCCCCTTGGACCCCGATACATGCATTTTAGACACACTCTAGCCTACCATGTTAGATTCATCACTTTCAGTGAATACCCAGATCGTAACAGGTTGGGAGTATGAGTAGGATGCCCAGGACAAACACTGCGCCACTGAGCGGGACGCGCGACTTCCTTCCCCTGGAAGTCATGAGGCGAAATTATGTAATCGCCATAGTGGAGCGGATCTACCAGTCCTACGGCTTCGAACCGCTCGAGACACCTGCAATGGAACGCCTGGAAACGCTGCTGGGGAAATATGGAGAAGAAGGAGACCAGCTGATTTTTCGCGTGATGAAAAGAGGCGAAAAACTGCAACGCGCATTAAGGAATTCCCCCCAGGAGAACGAGCTGGCCGACAGCGGACTTCGGTACGACCTCACCGTCCCTCTCGCTCGTGTCGTCGCAGAGTATCAAGCTCAGCTTCCTCGCATCTTTAAGCGTTACCAGATCCAGCCGGTATACCGTGCCGATCGCCCCGCCCGGGGCCGTTATCGAGAATTCTATCAATGTGATGTCGACATCGTCGGCTCAGGCGATCTTCTGGTGGAGGCAGAAGTTATCGCCGCCGGAGCCAGAATCTTACAGGAACTGGGCTTTGATCAACCAGGAGATTTCAGGATACGCCTGAACCACCGGCTCATTCTGAAGGGACTAATGCAAATCGCGGGCGTGGCTTCAAGCCTTGAAACCGACGCCCTGGTGGCGCTCGACAAGTATGACAAAATCGGGGCGGAAGGAGTTCAGAAAGAGCTAAGCAGTCGGGGGATCGCTGCTGAGGCAGCGCATCGACTACTGCAATTAATGGCTGAAGAACCTTACGGCAAAAATGAGTGCCTGGCCTGGCTTGAGGAACGCCTTCAATCCACCGCAGGAGCGAAAGGGGTGACAGACTTAAGTCAACTCTTGGAATTGCTGCAGGCCGGCCCGGCTGGGCCGCACATAGACGTGGATCCTTATCTCGCCCGGGGCCTGACCTACTATACCGGACCGATCTTCGAGGTCAGCATTCCAGGGTATTCTGGATCTGCCGGAGGGGGTGGGCGTTACGACGATTTGATCGGGATGTTTAGCGGCAGAAGCATCCCGGCCTGCGGTTTCAGCCTCGGGCTTGAACGTGTCCTCCTGATCATGGAAGAACGGAACATGTTTCCATCCCGTCTTCAGGGACAGCCCCAGGTGCTTGTTACCCGCTTCGATGAGACTACGTCCGTGCTCTCTCTCGAACTGGCTCATGAGCTTCGCAGCGCCGGTTTGCGGGTGGACCTGTACACCGGCCAGGATCGTTACGGTAAACAGTTCAAGTATGCTGACCAGCGCCAGATCCAGTATGCCCTACTGCTGGGACCGGATGAGCATCAACGGAACGTCGTCGCTGTAAAAGACCTTCGAAGCGGTGAGCAGATTGACGTGGCACGCACTGAGCTTATCACCTGGCTTAAAGAGAGACTGGACTGATATGAGAGCATACGAGATACGTGGTTCTTTCGGACTGGAGAACCTGACATTGATTGAGCGGGATGGCCCTCGAGAACCGGGGCCGGGAGAGGTTTTGGTCCGAGTACAGGCGGTCAGCCTGAACTATCGAGACCTGATGACCGTTTGGGGAAACTATAATCCCAGGCAGCCTCTACCCTTGATACCCTGCTCTGACGCCGCCGGCGTCGTCGAGAAGGTGGGTCCCGGCCTTGAGCGAATTAGAGAGGGGCAGACGGTTTGCACAACCTTCTTTCAGAACTGGATCGCTGGTTCTCCTCTCGCGGAACGAACTCGTTCAGCCCTCGGCGGACCACTTGACGGGGTTCTGGCTGAATTCGTCACGTTGCCCGAAGACGGAGTAATCCCGGCACCTGCTCATCTGAGCCCGGTGGAGGCGTCCACACTGCCCTGCGCAGCTCTCACTTCCTGGACTGCCCTTATGGTTCAGGATTCGATCAAACCCGGCAGTACGGTTCTGATACTGGGAACCGGAGGGGTTTCCATGTTCGCAGCCCAATTTGCGCGCAATGCGGGGGCGAGAGTGATCATTACCTCCAGCAGCGATCAGAAAATTGCCCGATTGCATGAGATGGGTTACACGGAAACAATCAACTATCAGCGCACTCCGGAATGGGCTGAAGAGGTGCGTGCTAAAACCAACAGACAGGGAGTCGATCACGTTGTAGAAGTAGGAGGGGCCGGGACACTCGGCCAATCGATCAGAGCGGTACGTCCTGGAGGGACGATCAGCCTGATCGGGGTTCTCTCGGGTACAACTTCCGACCTTAATATCGCCCCCGTGCTGATGAAAAGTATCCGGATCCAGGGAGTGTTCGTAGGGCACCGGGATAGTTTCGCTGAGATGAACCGGGCACTGGAGCTCAACAACCTCCATCCGTACATTCATGAGACCTTCCGCTTTGTTGAAGCACCTGCGGCTTTCCGGTTGATGGAACAGGGAACGCATATGGGCAAGATCTGTATTGCGCTCGACTAGAGCAGGTCTCTTGTTTCCCCCGCCGCGACAGGAGGGAAGTGGGGTGACAGAGGGTCAGTGGTAGCAGGGATGAGCCATAGAGGCGCAACCAAAGTCGCTTTCCTTTTGCTCCTCGCCGGAGGCCTGTTCGTTCCCTCTTCAATAGCGCTTCCCGAATCCCTCCAAACTGCAGGTGATTTCCTTTCAGCCAGTGGTCTCTGGAGCCTGCTCCTGCTCCTTTTTGCGATACGAATAGCGGAAGCGGTCGGACTGCTCCTGCTCAGGTGGGTTGGCTGGCCACTGACAGAGGATCCACTGGAGAGCTTCGTTTTCGCCTTAGCTGTGGGTCTCGGAGTTGTGGGCACGATTGTTTTCATCCTGGGCATCCTACAGCTTTTTCAGCCCCTGCTGATTAAGATCTTTTTTTTCACGGCCGCCAGCGTGACTCTTTTCTCCTCCCGTTCAGTCAGCGGGAAGATCTTGGCCGTGGGCCGTGAGCTCCCACTCCCACTTTGGCTGGTCGCCTACAATGCCCTCTGGCTTGGAGTCTTTTTGATTGCGGCTGCAGCTCCCGAAACAGGATTCGACGCACTCAACTATCACCTTGGCGTACCCCGGCTGTACGTAGCTGAACAGGGGATTATCGAGACTCCGCACCTAATCTACTCTTACTTCCCTTTTCTTACCGAGATGCTGTACACGCTGGCACTCCTAATTGATTCGCCCATCCTGGCGGTGTTCTTTCATTTCTTGTTTGGAGCGCTCTGTGCGCTGGGAATTGTGGCTCTTGGGAAACGATATTTCAGTCTGTTCTGGGGTCTTTTCGGATCAGCCTTGTTTTTGTCCTCTCCCATTATCGGCTTCCTGATGCAGACTGCTTATGCGGACCTCAGCCTGGCCCTTTACTCTTTTCTGGCATTGTATGCTTTCCTGCTCTGGGGGAAGAGTTTTAAGACGTTCAATCATTCAGTCTCCGCGGTAAGTGGCAGGATCTCTCGACGTGGCTATCTGATCACTTCAGGGCTCCTTGCGGGTCTTGCCTTTGCCGCCAAATACACGGGCATTCTCGTGCCTGGAATCATTACTGTTGCAATTGTTCTGCACTTTCGGAGAATCGGTCGGCCCAGGTTCCTTCTCTCCAATTTGGCGCTGTTCCAGGTGATGGTCTTGGCGTTCGCTTTCCCCTGGCTGGTTAAAAACCTGATCCTCACTTGGAACCCGTTTGCACCGCTGCTGGCTGACATCCTCCCTCTTGTAGCTCTCCAACCATCCGACTATTACCAATGGCTGCGGACCACCAACAACTGGGGAGGCTACTCAGGAAGCTTCTGGGATTATCTGAAAGTACCCTGGTTGTTGACGGTCGAAAACAATATCTTTATGGGAAGACCCGGGCCGATCATTTTTCCGGGTGCCATTCTGGCCGTAATTTTTGGCTGGCGCCGCCAGGAAATGCGTCCGCTCATTCTGCTTGGCTCCATACTTTTCTTCCTCTGCCTTTTGGCTTCTAAGCTGGTTCGCTATCACACTCTCAGTTTCCCACTTCTCTGTCTGATCATTGCCGGAGGCCTCTGGAGTCTGAATCCGACACGGCGAGTTTCCAAAATTCAGGCCGGTTTAGTTGCTGGAGTTCTACTGCTGCTGCTCGGCCAGCTTCCGTGGTTTTTGCCGCTTTCTGGCTCCACCATTAATACCGTCGATCGCGCGAAAATTCGAATCTTTTCAAACAGCTTGGAAAGGTGGCAGTTTCTTGAATCAAAACTGATCGGCCTGGGCGGGCGCGAGCTATACCGAATCATCAATCAAGACCTCATCCCGGGCAGGGCGCTTCTGGCGATTACCCCGGGATACCAGTCGTTCATCGATCATCCCGTTTACATGGCTCCGAACTCGAGCCCCTCGGTTCAGATGACTGAGGCGATTTTGGACTACGGGTTGGCATCCCGGGACCTGATTACACTGGAAACGCAGCTGAATTCTGTAAGGGGTCGCTACTGGGCCGTGTCACTTCCGGCCGATCAATTGAGACGTCCGGCCGAGTTCTACCGACCTCGCTTTTACTTCGAGTCGGGCGGAGGCTATCTCGAGATCCCTGTTTTTGCGATTCGCCGGTCGTTCGATGGCAATCAGTTACGCATCGAATGTGACCTGGGGGCGTCTCGACGGGTTGATCAGATTCGCTTCTGGTCGTCTCGATCTGACCAACTGGAGGTACAACTCAGCTTCCGATCCGGGGGTTCGGAGTCATACGAGAATGGAATTGCCCCGGAGTGGAAACGAATCTCTCCCGAAGCTGTTTCAATTGCCAAACTGCAGGAGCTATTTCACCGCTTTGAGATCGACATGATCCTCTATCCCCTCCTGCCTGAATTGTCTTTTCTTGATGAGACATTGGCTGCTCCTGAAAATACACTCTATTTTCAGGAGGTTTTCCGGACGGATATGGCCAGATTGCTCCGGGTGCTTCGGTAAGGTTTTCTTTCACCACGGAAACAGAGGAGACAGCGGATGATCAGAGCGCTTTAATTCTCGACTTCCGTTTCCCGGGGTGTTGTTTCGCTTCCCTGACCTGGCGTTCTGTTCCACTTTCAGGGGCAGATTTCCTGCGGGAGCAACGATCAGGTACCCCTTCGCACGCCTTTTGCCGGTCATCAAAGGGTAGATTCCAACTCGAGCTCTCGCACGAGCATATGGCGGCTAGAATGCCTGCGTTCCCACGGCCGGATCGTTGTTCCCGCTCGATCTTCAACCCTCTGTGTGCTTCGTGTGGTTAAGATTCTCACTTTCGGCTTTAGCGGCTAACCGGATAGGAGCGTCCCAGGCGCGAGCTCTTGATCCTTTCGACCGCCTGCTCGAGGTCAGCCTGCGTTATGACTCGGTTTCCCGATCGAGCAGCACGCAAGGCCGCGTCGATGACAGCATTTTTGATGTCTCGCCCACACACCTCTTCGATGAGGGATAAACGAGCGGTATCGACGTCGTCAGCCAGTGGAAGCTGAGGCGGGAGGTGCTTTTCCCAGATAAGGCGGCGTGCCTCCTGATCGGGCATCGGAAAATGAATGTGGCGCATTCGCGTATCAAAAGCTCTATCGTAGTTCTCAACCAGATTGGTGGCAAAAACCACAATACCGCGATATTTCTCAAGACAGATCAAGAGCTGACTCCGCATTGAATTGATGGCCTGTTCGGCCCCCTGGGTAACGTCAGTCAACCTCCGCGAAAGTAAGGAGTCCGCTTCATCTACAAAGAGCAAGGCATCGTCTCTCTCGGCGGCGTAAAACAGAGCCTCGATGTTCTTGGACCCGTCCCCGACATACTTGCTCTCCACTTGGGCATAGCTGGCCAGTAAGATCGGTTTCTTCAAATAGTGAGCGAGAGCGTGAGCCGCCAAAGTCTTTCCGGTTCCCGGAGGACCGTGAAAATTGAGTGCGGTACGGGGGAAGGGTTCGATCGACTTCAGATTCCACTGCTCAAAAACGGTATCCTCGGCCGCTACCAATTCAACCGCCGAAAGCAATGTTTCCCGGACATCGTCCGGAACAACCAGGAATTCAAAACCAAAGAATGGCTCTCGGCTGGTGTACTGGAGTGCTCGTTCCTCCACCGAAAGCTCCTCCCCTCCTCGCTGGTCGTTGGCGGCAGTAGATTCCATCCGACGACTGGCAGCGCCGGATTTTCTCTGGTGCTTATTCCCGGCACCGACCGTAACCTCTAAATTCTTCAAGCCTGATTGATAAAGTAGATCGCTTACAGCCTGAGAAACACGTTTTATGAACTCACTGGAGATCTCATCAGGGATGAATCCCGGTAATCCTTCGATCCTCAAGTCTTGCGGAGGCATTGCTATACTGATGTCCTTCCCTGTTAATCGTCGTCTAGCAGAAGGCCTCAGTATAGCAAGCTTAAGCGGTTGCGACGAACCTGCGACCAGCTGAAAGGTAACTTAGGAGGCGGGTCGTTTTCGCCGGGGATGACGTCGCAGCAGGACATAGGTCGCGCCAGTGCCCCCATCTTTCGGATGGGCGGAACTGAAAACGACGACATACTGTGCTAATCGTCTGCGCGAAAGCCATTGAGGAATCCGCGTTTTCAGGATTGAGACCTGGCCCTTCGAGTTCTTCCCTTTACCGTGGATAATCCGGACGCACTTCAGCCGAAGCTGGGTACACTCGATCAAGAAGTTCTCGAGTGCCTCCAAAGCCTCTGACTGGGTAAGGCCATGAAGGTCGAGCTCTCTCTGGACGGAGAAGCCTCCCCGGCGCAGTTTTCGCACTAGCGGCCGATTCCATCGTTCTGCGCCTCCTTCCTGGTATTCAGGGTGAAAAGACCAGTCGAATTCACTTCGCCCGGCAAGGAAATCCTCTAAGGGGTGATCCGGCGGCTGGCCGTTACGGGACCGAAGTTGTATGCGGCTCCGACCATCAAGTCGAGGGGCTATCTTATTTCTGTGTTGGAGCGGCGTAACATCCGCCATCGCCTTCAGAAATAAATCTTCGGGTTCTCTGGATGAGTCTTCGAAATTAAGCGGAGAAGGAGACAACTTTTCAAACTTGTCGTTGCGCTTCATTTCGCTCTTCCCTTTTAGACTGGACCTAGTGGACTAACAGTATAGCCCAAGAGCCCGGCGTTTCCCGGACTAGGCATGGTCTCAGGCAAGTACCACACTTGATCACCGTTTAGACAACAATGACGTGTTTTACCTGTCAAGCGGACCACTTTTCCTAACCATCGCTAAAGACCGAAAGGATTCCGCCGAAGAGAAGGTCAATGGCTGAGAAAGACGCACCGACCTGCCATGGTTGTCGATACTTCTATATTACCTGGGACCAAAGAGCGCCTTACGGTTGCACTGCGATGAGATTCAAATCCCGACAGGTACCTGCCCAGGTCGTTTACGAAAGCTCTGGCCTCCATTGCCAGCTCAAACGCCGAATCGGTCGTGACCAGAGTGAAATTGCCGAAATCCTCAGGCGCGCGGACAACAACGACCGAATCGATCTTTTCCGTGAGGAAACTCTTGATGAAACTGCAACGCTCGGAGCACCTCGAGCTTCGCGTAAGTCAGGTTAGATCTTAAAATCCGACTCACGGTCGGCATCTAGATCGCTCAGGTCCCACCGGGAGCGCAAGCTCCACCGAGCCTGGATTGGCTTCTCCGATTATTTGTCCCGCTGACGGCAAAAGCTGAAATCTCTTTCTCAACCTTTCGGCTCCCGCATTCCGGGCACTCGACCACAGTATCTGAACGAAAAACGATCCGCTCGAATCGCCTGTCGCATCTCTTACACACAAACTCAAATATCGGCATGCTCTTATTATAGCCAACGCTACCCGGAGGCGACCCATGACAGGTAGCGGGTGTCCCATTTAGTTTGTCGCCTTATATCATTCTGCAGCAGATTAGTATTCAAATTCTCAGAAAGTTCTTTTCAAAAACATTGTGATCACTATCATAGTTTTGGAAAATCATTGTAGGATAATGGCACAGTAGCCAGCACAGTGCTTCGAGAAGAGGTGATTGATGCTTAATTTTGAACGAACGAATGAGAAGGGGACTGTTCGCTTGACCAGCGAAGAACCTCTCTTATTCGAATTCCAGTACAGCAATCGCTTTTACGGGGAATGCAGCTTTGAAGCCAGTGTGCGAGTTGAAACAAACCGGGGACTGGTTCTCAAGCGGGATACGATCGAAGTACTCGATCAGAAGGTGAGGCGAGGGACTGAGGAGAACTTGATTTCGTCGGCTCTCTTGTTCTTTACTCGTGCAATCCACGGGTATTCCAGTCAGCGCCTGCGTGATGAGAGTCGCGTCGAGAATCATAGAGTTCTGCCATTAGGAAGCCGTTTCCGCTATGCAATTCAGAAATGGCGCGACCAGTTTCTCACTCCCGTACACCCGATCAGTCTGTCCGCTCCGTTGGAAGTAAAAAACAAGCAGAATCTAAAGTAGGTTTTTCCTATCAGCGATTCTGACCCCGTTGCGCTTCACCGATTGCCCTTGCAAAAAGCCGTGTGCTAGATATTCGTCTATCCGCCGGACGGAAAGCCTTTCCGATCATGTAGACAGCCAATCTCCGCGCCTAATAATCCAACCTCCGGCTTGTTCCTCCGACAGCTGCTGATGTAGACATACCCGCAACCAACAAGCAAAAGATCGGGCTGGAATGGAACCCTCGGACCCGGGAGATCGGGGGCAGGGTTGGGTTACCTTCTATAAGTCCTTGCTATAAGAACTTGCGAACTGGGCTTTTCGGTGGGGACCGGTTTGTTATAGTTAGCCTGCACTGATGAAATACCTGACCTACTCTGGAAATGATCTGATCGCTGCCAAATTGCCTGAAGGCTCAACGGTTTACTATCCGCCGCCGCCTCTGGAAGGGATTCCCCGCAGCGAGATTACGGCAGCCGTTCGCCGTGCCTTTGAGAATCCGCTGGGTATGGAACCGCTTTCAAAACTCGTAGGACCCGCATCAAAGGTGTTGATTGCCTTCGATGATAACTGCCAACCCTTCCCTTTGATGAAGCGGCCTGATTTTCGGCAAATCGCAATTGAGACTCTTCTCCAGCTGCTTTACCAGTACGGCGTAAAGAAGGAGAACCTTCAGTTAGTTTGCGCCGTGGCTTTGCACCGTAAGATGAAGGAAGCAGAGCTCCGCTACATGGTTGGAGACCGAATAATGGCGGAGTTTTATCCCGACCAACTGTATAACTTTGATGCCGAGGATAGGGATAACCTAATCGAGCTGGAGGAAACGGAAGAGGGAGAGGTCGTCGAAACTTTGAAGGCGGTGGTCGAATGCGACCTGGTTATCTATGTCGACACCGTACAGATTCCCCTCAATGGCGGCCACAAGTCAGTAGCCGTTGGATTCGGAACTTATCGCACCCTATCGCAGCACCACGCTCCGCAGATGACTGCCGAAAGCCCCCATGTTATGCAGCCGGATGGTTCCTGCATGCATCGTTCGATTGAACGTATTAGCCGCGTCATTGAGCGACATGCACGCATCATGGTACTGGAGGCTCCCATGAATGGAGCCACCTATCCGGCCCATGTCCGTTTTCTGTGTAAACCGCCGGAACGATGTAATGCCATCGAAAACGGACTCCGCTTTCTGACTCCTCCTTTCATGAGGCTCCTACCGGAACCGGTGCGACGCAAAGTTTTTCGAAGTATTAAGAGCTGCTATAGTCCGCTTGCCGTTAACGCCGGATCAATCGACGCGGTACATCAGATCACTCTCAAGGCACTCAGACAACAGCTTGAAGTTAAGGCGCCCAGACAACACAGCACACTGATTTTTGGCCTTCCAGATCTGAGCCCTTACTCTGTCGACGCCCGCATCAATCCGATTCTGGTCGTGAGTGACGTTCTCGGCTATGTGTTCAACTGGTTCTACAACCGGCCTCTTGTCAAGAAAGGGGGCGTAATCATCATTCTCAACCCGGTTTATGAGATTTTTCACCCGGAGTATCATGTAGCTTATAAGAGATTCTGGGACGAGGTTCTTCCTGTAACCAATGATCCGTTTGAGATGCAAGGGCAATTCCAGGAGCAATTTGCTAGCGACCCGCACTTGATTGAGTGTTACCGTAATCGCTTCGCACATCACGGCTTCCACCCCTTCACCGTGTGGTATTGGGCGACCTATCCCCTCCAGTATCTCTCGGATGTCATCCTGGTGGGACCAGGGAGCGATCGGGAGGCGAGGCGACTTGGAGTTTCATGGGCACCGACTCTTGAACATGCCCTCGCCATGGCCAGGGAGCACACAGGAGAGGACGATGTGGTAGGGCTGACAATTCCACCGTTTCTCTACATGACCGTCGGGGAATAGATATGTCGATTCTTAAATTTCTCGGTCTGGGCGGTAGTGATCAATCAACCGACACGACCGATTCCGCAACCGAAAGTGTTCGAAAAATTGCCCGCAAGCTCGAGGAGATGGATCCGGTGAAGGCACGATACATAGCGGCCTTCGCTTATTTGCTAGGGCGTGTTGCGCATGCGGATGATGACATCAGTGAAGATGAAACCAGGATCATGGAACAGATCGTGATGGAAAGGGCTAAGCTCCCTGAGGAGCAGGCTGTCATGGTGATTGAGATGGCCAAACGCCAGAACCGCTTATTCGGCCATATCGAAAACTTTCTGGTCACCCGCGAGTTCAACGAACTGGCTACCCGTGATCAGAAGCTTTATCTGCTCGATTGTCTTTTCGCGCTTTCCTCAGTTGACCGTTCCATTTCGGTTCGAGAAGACCGCGAGATTCGCCAGATTGCCAGCGAGCTTCTACTCCAGCACGACGATTTTATACGCGTTCGATCCCGCTACCGCGAACATCTTGATATCCTCAAGAAGCCCGGCGACGAGTCTTCGCGAGATGACTCTGAAGAATAGAGCAAGGAAAGGGTCAACTTTTCTGGAGGATGTTCGAGTCAGCAGCAGTTCCAGTTACGGGCCGTCATTTCTTCTCTTCAGACCAACTCCCATAACCAACGCATCTTCCCGGGGATTGTGATAATAGCCGGCCCGGCGTCCAAACACGCGGAAACCTAACTTCCGGTAAAGACTCTGGGCGACTTTGTTAGACTCCCGCACATCCAAGACGGCGTAGGTGATTCCTTCCTCTCGTGCCCGCTCCATGCACTCGGTAAGCAACCAGCTACCCAGTCCGATTCCACGATAGTCTTCATGAACCGCTATATTGGCGATCAAGAGTTCCCTGCTCTGCCGGAAAGCAATGAGGTATCCCAGCAACTGATCGTTCTTAGAAATTTTCAAGGCCATGACATCCGGATTTCTCAAGGCGAGCCGAAATCCGCCGGCCGACCAGGGAGTCGTAAAGCTCTTTCGTTCAATCGGAAGCACCTGTTTCAGATCACCAACCTGGAGATCCGAAAGGAACATTTCAGCGGTCGATGACGGGTCAAGTTCCTGTGCCACTTTATTCACACAAGCGCATCTAAAGATATATCGGTTCTTGCCGATGTAAATACAAACGGACACGTGACAGGCGCTCTCATGGCATTTTTCTCGTTCGTGATTATCATCCTCGCAGTCGTAAGCTTATACCTCTTCCTGTCGATCTACCTGCTGGTCCGCTTTGTCGGTGGATACCTGCTGGAAAAATTTTATCGCAAGGTGAGACTGTAAACAGCTGAAATCGGCCGATCATGATAGATCCGTCTGATGAGCCCGCCAACTGCTACAGACGTTCTCTCCTGCCCTCTGGCAAGCAGCAACCTTCATAACAGAAATCGGAACTCGGTCCATATTTTCCGAGAGATTTCCTTTCACGTGCAAGGTCCAGGCGTTCTTCAATCAGATCCAGGGCCATTTCCACGAACGCCGGGTGTGTTCCTGCCGTGGCGGCTCGCACCATATTGAGGCTGATCTCGTCACAGATCTCCCTGGCCTCAGTATCCAGATCATAAAGGACTTCCATGTGATCGGAAATGAATCCAATCGGGTAAAGCACGACATCGTCGACGCCTTCATTCTTGAGCTTCTTGAGCCAGTCTCCCACGTCCGGCTCCAGCCAGGGCTGTGATGGAGGACCGCTGCGGCTCTGGTAGACGAGATCCCACGAAGAGATACCCAGGCCCTGGGCAACCAGATGACAGGCTTCGAAAAGTTGACTCTCATAGCGACAGGCAGAAGCCATTGTCAACGGAATACTGTGGGCACAGAAAACCAGTCGTGCCTGTCCACGCCGCGATTCGGGTAATTGGTCGAATGCGTTTCGAACTCGATCGATGCCTGTCTCGATGAAGCCTGGATGGTTATAGTAGGCGCGAATCTTGTCGACCTTCATCCCAGTCAGACTATTTTGATCGAGTGCTCTTGCGATGTCTTCACGATACTGCCGGCATCCCGAGTAGGAGCTATAGGGCGAGGTAAAAAACCCCAGAACGCTCCGGATTTCCTTCTCATACATGGATTTCAAGGATTCGCCCAGGAAAGGATGCCAGTTGCGGTTTCCAAGATAGACTGGCAGAGAAATTCCTCGCGCCTCCAGGCCGGCTTGTACCGCCTTCATCAGCTGCCGGTTCTGCTCGTTGATTGGACTGACCCCGTTGAATTGCTCGTAATGCTGCGCGACTTCCAGTAACCGCTCACGAGGAACATTTCGGCCTCTCGTGACGTTTTCGAGAAATGGAATGACATCTTCCATTCCTTCGGGTCCACCAAATGAAACGATCAGTACAGCCTGGTAGGAATTCCTGTTCATTGCTCTCTGTGTCATTCGTTTTCTAGTTCATCCCCGGACGACTTTTCCCGGATTCTTCTCTATACGATAGCAAAATGGAGGGCCTTCGATTAACCGCGTGGGCTGACGGGGGAAGCGAGCTTTCCTCCGGTCGGTGAATGGGTGGTCGATCGTTCTGGAGGAACCGGGTCACTCCACTCATCTGATCACGATCGACCTACGTGTGTCGATTCCGGCGGCTGTGCTGATGTGCCGCGGGAAAGGCTAATGCGCCAAAGGCGGATAATGCATGAAGTCGGTGATGATCTTACGATGATCGAAGACCAATCGTTCAAGCGGAATCTCATGCAGATGATAAACCTTGATGGCATGAGCGTCAGAACCGGGCTTTGGAATGCCCTCGGCGTCTCCGATGAAGACAACCGACGCCGTGTGAAAACGGGGATCCCGATTCGGATCAGAATAAACTCCCAGTATCGTTCTCAGTTCCACTTTCAATCCGACTTCTTCCCGCACCTCACGCACGGCCGCTGCCTCAACTGTCTCACCGACATCGACGAAACCGCCCGGCAGAGCCAGTCCTTGTGGGAAGTTCTTACGCTCGATCAAAACGATCCCCTTCGGACAGTCTCGATTCCAGAGGCGTATGATGACATCAACTGTAAGGCGTGGTGTTTCGATCATGTGATACCTTCCAACAATTATTCCGGCTCATCGGGCGGATGTCGATTGGTAGCTGATTTGTCAACGATTGACACAGGAGAGGATTTGCTTTTAACTCACTAATTTCTTTAAGAACAGTCAACGAGTATGCCTGATTACGAACGAGAGAAGAAACTGGCGGCCGAGAAGGCGATCCAATTCATCGAAAGTGGGATGACGGTAGGCCTTGGCTCGGGCTCCACTTCCAGTTACTTTATCGATCTTTTGGGGAGAAGAGTGCGGCGGGGATTGCAGATTCAAGCCATTCCAACCTCTAATCGGAGCGGCCGCCTGGCGGAAGAGGTCGGAATCCCCCTGACCTCTTTCGAATTCGTGAACAGCCTGGACATTACCGTCGATGGAACCGATGAGTTTGACAGGAGCCTGGCCCTGATTAAAGGAGGAGGAGGGGCACTGCTTCGGGAAAAGATCGTCGCCTCGGCCTCAAAGCGAGTCATCATCATTGCTGATTCCGGCAAACGGGTCGATGTGCTAGGGCGATTCCCGCTGCCGGTGGAGGTGACTCCTTTCGGCTGGCAGGTCACTGCCCACAAAATCGAAGGGCTCGGGGCCGTTCCCGCCCTTCGACGAGGACCCACAGGAGAGATCTTCGAGACTGCCGAGAGGAATTACATTCTAGACTGCCGCTTCGATTCGATCCGACAGCCGAAAGAATTAGCCAGGAAGCTTGATTCCATCGTTGGTATCGTGGAGCATGGACTCTTCACCGATCTCGTCGACATGGTTATTATGGGGCACGGAGATTCAGTAGAGATCCTGGAACCAAACCCGAAAGCGACCCCTTGACTCAGTCACCAGTTTGGAACTTCGTGTTCAGACTTTCCGGTTGAATGATTGTAATGTTTGAACGAAAAACCACCGGATCAGTCATTTGCCGTTCGTGCGGACGACTCGTGGGCGTCAACGATGACGTGTGCTTTAATTGCGGAGCCAGAAATCCGGGCCTCTGGGGCTATGCACCTCTGCTGCGAAAGCTTGGCTACAACCTGGGCTTCGTCCAAATTATCACCTGGGGATGCGTCGCTCTCTACGTGGTCACACTGTTGTTCGATCCGGCGGGAATACGAACCGGGGGAGCGTTCGCATTTCTTGCACCCAGCACAGAAAGTCTCCTGATCTTCGGGGCGTCTGGATCAATCCCCGTTTTCATGCTGGGCCGCTGGTGGACGCTTTTGAGCGCCGGCTGGCTGCATGGAGGTTTGCTGCACATCTTCTTTAATCTGCTCTGGGTACGGCAGCTGGCACCGGTTACCGCGTCTCTTTACGGCTCGAGTCGACTGGTCATCATTTACACCGTAGCCACAATCACAGGATTCACCTTCAGCACACTAGCCGGTGTGGGCATCACTATCGGGGCATCTGCCCCCTTGTTCGGTCTTTTTGGGGCTCTTTTCTGGGCAGGAAGAAAGACAGGCAGCAGTGAAGTTGGCCAACAGGCGTTGATGTATGCCATCATTCTGCTCATCTTCGGATTCCTCTGGCCGAACGTTGACAATTTTGCTCACATCGGTGGTTTCGTGGGCGGCGTACTAGCCGCGGTCTGGTTGAATCCTCTTAAAGAAGAGAACTACTCGCACCTGCTGCTGGCGCTGGTTTGCGTTGCGGCGACAGCCATTTCCATTGTGATGTCCGTCCTCTTTGCCTTCATCTGAAAAAAACGCGGGAAGCCTCAGGGATTGTTGAAGTGGCGGGAGAGAGCCTTTACCCCCGCCTTTCAGGCTCTGCTAGAATGACAAACATTGTGAAGGATAAAGGATTTGGCTGGTTCTGCTGGGGGGTTACCTCTTATCTCATCGCAGTAATTTTATGGGGCGCCTATGTTCGCGTAACTGGTTCTGGGGCTGGTTGCGGAAGCCACTGGCCTCTCTGTAACGGTGAGGTCGTGCCGCGAGCGGCCAGTGTGGAGACGCTGATTGAGTTTACCCACCGAGCCACCAGCGGAGTGGCTCTCTTACTGGTTATCGCCATGGTCATTATGGCTTTCCGCCGTTTCCCCAGAGGCCATATGGTCAGGCTTGCCTCGATCGTCACGCTATTCTTTATCCTCACTGAAGCGTTTATTGGTGCGGGACTGGTACTCTTCGAGTTGGTCGCCGAGGACGACTCTTTCGCCCGTGCCTGGGCAATGTCCTTTCACCTGGTGAATACGTTTCTGCTTCTAGCAGCCGCGTCGCTCACCTCCTGGGCTGCCTCTGGCGGGCCCCTACCCAGAGAGTTTGGCCGGGGCCGTTTTCAACTCCTGCTCTCCACCTCACTTCTCGGGATGCTTCTCGTTGGTGCCAGCGGAGCCATTGCAGCACTGGGTAACACTCTTTTTCCTTCCAGCAGTCTGGCCGAAGCTCTTCGGAGCGACTTCAGTGTATCCTCGCATCTTCTGATCCGGCTTCGCATTTATCATCCGATTTTTGCCGTCATTACCAGCTTTTTGATTCTGGCTACCGTTTTCGTGGGCAGCCGTGAGAGAAAAGGAATCCTGGTCAGTAAATTGGGACTGAGTGTGGCTGTGCTCTGCATTTCACAGGTGGTCATCGGGATTGTCAACGTAGCACTGCTTGCTCCGGCCTGGCTGCAACTGACACATCTGCTTGTTTCCAATCTCCTCTGGATATCAATTGTGCTCTTCGGGACCGTTGCACTGAGCACAAGACCGGTTATCCTGGGCGAAGCCCGCACCGCCGTCGTGAGAACGTCTTGATCAGAAACTCGTAAGTAGTCTACAATGATAGACCTAAGGGGTAATCCGACTAATTCGATCAATTCAATCAATTTACACCACAAGGAGACAAGATGAGTCAAATTGAAGAAAGAGGTTATGTAAAACCAGAAGTCCTGGTCTCCACCGAATGGGTGGCCCAGCACCTGAACGATCCGAACGTTCGAATTGTCGAATCGAATGAGGACCCTCTTCTGTATCCATCGGGCCATATTCCCGGCGCGGTCGAAGTCGACTGGACACGCGATTTAAACGACCCCGTGCGGCGAGACTACCTGGATCGTG
>Ga0079224_100000455_pt1 | contig 40051 bp, 38 predicted proteins | sample Stecom2015_FD_80414 | JGI IMG/M metagenome (GOLD analysis project Ga0079224, IMG submission 80414) | Agricultural soil microbial communities from Utah to study Nitrogen management - Steer compost 2015 | ecosystem: Environmental > Terrestrial > Soil > Agricultural land | place: USA: Utah... | reverse complement strand
CGTATGAGGGCGTCAACCGCTTGAACCCTGTAGAGGGCTGCGCGGGCGTAATTGACGATGCGGGCGTCTGCCTCGGAGGGGGCGGGGGTTAAAAGGTGGTCGGTCATGATGCACTCCCTAGTGCGTGCGTTGTGGCAAGCCGTCCGCCGGTGGTGATGACACTGGCGGGCGGCGCTTTGCTTCTAGGGATGCTTGGCGGAAACGGCGTTGCCGTACGGTTGCCGTACGAAACCCCGAAAATATGGCGCTCCCAGAGGGATTCGAACCCTCGTACCCGCCTTGAGAGGGCTGTGTCCTGGGCCTCTAGACGATGGGCGCGTGCGCGGTCGCCGGGTCGAACGCCGGATTAGAGGGTGCGCTATTTTACGGCGCGCTTTTTTCGGCTCAAGCGGCGTTTCGCTATTGAACGACTCCAATCTCTCTCTTTCTTCTTCGGCGGCGGTCTCCGTGGAGCAGGCGGAGGCTGGTCCGCGGATCATCACGCGCGATCAGCATCCGATCTCGCGCGCCAACATCTCTCCGGGCGCGCTGAAGGTGCTTTACCGTCTGAAAGACGCCGGTTACCAGGCCTTCCTGGTGGGCGGGGCGGTGCGCGACTTGCTGCTCGGCGCGCGGCCCAAGGATTTCGACGTCGCGACCAACGCTCACCCGGATCAGGTCAAACAGCTGTTCCGCAACTGTCGGCTGATTGGACGGCGCTTCCACCTCGCGCACGTGCGATTCGGCTACGAGATCGTCGAAGTCGCCACTTTCCGCGCCGCCCATACGCTGATCGACGAAGACCACAGCGTCGATGAGGACAGTCGCCGGGTGCTGGACGAGCGCGGCCGGATTCTGCGGGACAACCTGTACGGCGCCATAGAAGAAGACGTCTGGCGGCGTGATTTCACGGCGAATGCGCTGTACTACAACATCGAAGATTTCTCCGTCTGGGATTACGTAGGCGGCTTCGAGGACGCTCTCGACCGGGTGCTGCGCCTGATCGGCGACCCCGAAACACGCTATCGCGAGGATCCGGTGCGTATGCTGCGGGCCGTGCGCTTTGCGGCAAAACTCGGCTTCAGCATGCATCCGGACACCGCCGCGCCGATCCCCAAGCTGGCCTGGATGCTGGACGCCGTGCCGCCCGCGCGCCTGTTCGATGAGGTGACCAAGATGTTCCTCGCCGGCAGCGCCCGGAACGCCTTCGAGCTGCTGTACCGGCTGGATCTGCTGCAGCATCTCTTTCCGGACCTCGCGCGAGTCATCGACGAGGCGCCGGACAGCACCAGCCTGGAGGTGCTGCGTATCGGCCTGAAGGGTACGGACGAGCGCGTCCTCGAGGGGAAATCCGTTACACCTACGTTCCTGTTCGCGGTGCTGCTCTGGCCGGTCATCCAGCAGGAGTACGCCCGCGAAGCGCCGGCCGAGGACGGCGATGTGGGCCGCTTGCTCGAAATATGCGAGCGAGTGGCGGTCCGGCAGCAGGCGCGAGTCGCCGTGCCGCGTCGCTTCATGCTGCCGATGCGGGAAATCATCGGCCTGCAGCCGCGCTTCGAACGACGCGCGGGGCGCCGGGCCCTGCGGCTCCTCGACCACCCGCGATTCCGCGCGGCCTACGATTTCCTGTTGCTGCGGGCGGCCGCCGGGGAGGTGGACCCGGAGCTCGCGCGATGGTGGACGGACATCCAAACGGCTTCGCCCGGCGAACGCATCGCCGCGGTCGAGGCGGCCGGCGCGGTTCGTGAGCCCTCGGCAAGGCCGCGCCGGCGCCGGCGCAGGCGCCCTCGGCGCGTTCCGCCGGCGTGAGCGCCGCAGCCGCGCTCTGGACGCCGACCTATATCGCGATCGGCAGCAATCTCGACGATCCGATCGCGCAAGTGCAGGCGGCGTTCGCGCAGCTCGCGAAGCTGCCGCAGTCCTTGCTCGTGGCGCGTTCGCGCCTTTACCGGACCGCGCCGCTCGGGCCGCAGGATCAGCCTGACTTCATCAACGCCGCAGCGGGGCTGCTCACCCAGCTCGACCCGCAGGAGCTGCTGCGCGCATTGAAGCGGATCGAGGCGCAGATGGGCCGCGAGCGCATCGAGCGCTGGGGTCCACGGCGCATCGATCTGGATCTCATCATGTACGGCGCCGCGCGCATCCAGCAGGACGATCTCACAGTCCCGCACCCGGGCGCCGCGTCGCGCAATTTCGTCCTGTATCCTTTGTGCGATTTCGCGCCGAGCGTGCTGCTGCCCGGCCACGGCCGGCTGAGCGCGCTGGCCGCGCGCGTGGGGTCGTCTGGCCTGGCGCCCGTGCAGCAGTCGCCCGAATAACTGCAACGACGAATTCCATGGCAGAGAATCCCGAACTCGCCACGCCGCATCGGCTCATCGTGGTCGAAGGGCCCATCGGCGTCGGCAAGACCAGCCTCGCGCGGCGCCTGGCCCGCAGCTTCGGCAGCGACCTGATCCTCGAGCAAGCCGAGGAGAACCCGTTTCTCGAACGCTTTTACAAGAACCCGCGCTCGGCGGCGTTGCAGACTCAGCTCTTCTTTCTCTTCCAGCGCACCAGGCAGCTCGAGGACATCCGCCAGCACGACCTGTTCGACAGGGTGCGTGTCGCCGATTACCTGCTGGACAAGGACCGGCTGTTCGCACGCCTGACGCTCGATGACGAAGAGTTCGGCCTGTACGAGCAGGTGTATGACCGACTGGCGGTCGATGCGCCCCCGCCCGATCTGGTGATCTATCTGCAGGCGCCCGTGGATGTGCTCCTCGAACGCATCGAGCGGCGCGGCGTCCGCTACGAGCAGCAGATCGAGCGCACCTATCTTGAGAAGCTGCAGGACGCCTACGCGCGCTTCTTCCATGATTACTGCGCGGCCCCCCTGCTGATCGTCAACGCGGCGCACGCGGATTTCGTGTCCAACGATCACGACTATCGTCAGCTTTTGGAACAAGTGCAGCGCATCCGGCGCGGACGGCACTATTACAACCCGCTGAAAAGCGCAGTCTGACGGGCCCGGGCAAGGCGTCCAGGCGGGTCGGCCCGGCCGGCGTCGCGCCGAGGTCCACGGGCCTGGTGAGTTGATGTTTGGGCGCCCCTCGGTCATTCTTGCCGCCCCTCAAAGCGCGCCAACCGGTCTTCTGCCCGCAACACCAGCGAATTCCGAGCCCCGCGAGTCCCATGTACAAGCATCTGCAAGAGCGCTACGCGCCCCGGCCCCCGGTCAACGTGGCCACGCTGGAGCGCATGAAGGCCGACGGCGAGAAGATCGCCGCCATCACCGCATACGATTCGAGCTTCGCGACCCTGGTGGACGACGCCGGCGTGGACGTCGTGCTGGTCGGCGATTCGCTCGGCATGGTCATCCAGGGGCACGACACCACGGTTCCGGTCACGCTGCAGGACGTCATTTATCACTGCAAAGCGGTCGCGAAGGGGCTGTATCGCCCGTTCCTGATGGCGGACATGCCGTTCATGACCTACGCCACGCGCGAGCAGGCGCTGGAGAACGCGGTGCGGCTCATGCAGGAGGGCGGCGCGAAGATGGTCAAGCTGGAGGGCGGCGGCGGTCAGGTCGAGATCGTCGATTTCCTCGCTTCGCACGACATCGCCGTGTGCGCGCACCTGGGGCTCAAGCCGCAGTCCGTTCACAAGGTCGGCGGATTCAGAGTGCAGGGGCGCGAACAAGCGGCCGCCGAACAGATGCTGAAGGACGCGAAAGCGCTCGAGGCCGCCGGCGCCGACGTCGTGCTGCTGGAGTGCATTCCTGCAGCGCTCGGTCAGCACATCACCGCAGAGCTGCACGTTCCGGTGATCGGCATCGGCGCCGGTCCGGACACGGACGGGCAGATCCTCGTGCTGTACGACGTGCTCGACATCACGGCCGGACGCAAGCCGAAATTCTCCAAGAACTTCATGGTGGGGCGCGACAGTGCGCTGGACGCGGTCAAGGCGTACGTGGAAGAGGTGAAATCGCACGCGTATCCCGGACCTGAGCATTGCTTCTAGCGCCGGATACTGCAGCATGCAATCGATCGCGCGTCCCGCCGAGCTGCGCAAGCTCGTCCTTGCATGGCGTCGCCAGGATGAGCGTATCGCCTTCGTGCCCACGATGGGCAATCTGCATGCGGGGCACGGCAGCCTCGTGAGCCGCGCGCGCCGTTCGGCGCAGCGCGTCATCGTCAGCGTGTTCGTCAACCCCTTGCAGTTCGGGCCAAACGAGGACTACGCCGCCTATCCGCGCACGCCGGATGAGGACCGCAGCTTGCTCGAAGAGCTGCAGGTGGACGCCCTGTTCGTTCCGTCAGTCGCAGATATGTATCCGCGCGGCCAGGCGAACACCGCTCGCGTGCACGTGCCGGGCCTGGAAGACATCCTGTGCGGGGCGTTCCGGCCGGGGCACTTCATGGGCGTCGCGACCGTGGTCGTCAAGCTGCTCAATCTCGTGCAGCCGGACGTTGCGGTGTTTGGTGAAAAGGACTTCCAACAGCTCATGATCATCCGCCGCGCGGTGACTGATCTGTGCATGCCGGTAGAGATCATCGGTGCGCCGACCACGCGGGAACCCGACGGGTTGGCGATGAGCTCGCGTAATCGCTATCTCACCGCTGAGGAGCGGGCGATCGCTCCGGTCATCTACGCCGAGCTGGAGCGCGCGCGGCGCGCCATCGAAGCGGGTTCTGATGATTTCGCCGCGATCGAGGCGCAGGGCGTGAATGCGCTCGTGCAAGCCGGTTTCCGGCCCGACTACTTCTCGGTCCGCGACGCCGAGACGCTGGCGGCGCCTGACGAGCGCTCTGTCGAGCTGGTGGTGCTGACCGCTGCGCGGATCGGGCGGGCGCGGCTGATCGACAACGTAAGAGCGCGCAGACCCCGTTGATCTGTCCCCGTGTTTTCTCGGGGTGAATCGCGACGCAACTCTCGGGCGACTCCTCTCGGGATGCATCACAGCCTGCGACGAACGCCGAGCCTGCGGCGGCCTGGCCGATCCTTCGTCAGCTCGATGCTGGGCGCTCAGCGTCATGCTGTGCGAGAGCCCAGCGCACATGCTCGCGCACCAGCTCGCTCGGATGTTCGCGACGGGCGTCCAGTGCAGCAATCACTTCCGGAGAAGACGGGGCGTTGCCGAGTGCGACCGCGATGTTGCGCAACCAGCACTCGTATCCGATACGGCGAATCGCGCTGCCTTCCGTACGCGACAGGAACTCGGCTTCGTCCCAGGCGAACAGCTCGGTGAGCCGCGCGCCGTCCAGGCCGTGCCGCGCAGTAAAGTCCCGTTCGCCGGTCATGCGTGCGAACTTGTTCCACGGGCAGAAGAGCTGGCAATCGTCGCAGCCGTAGATGCGGTTGCCGATCGCCTTGCGGAACTCGACGGGAATTGATTCGCGCAGTTCGATCGTCAGGTAGGAAATGCAGCGGCGGGCGTCCAGTTCGTAAGGTGCGACGATCGCTCGCGTCGGGCATACGTCGATGCAGGCGCGGCACGTGCCGCAATGATTGCTCGCGGGCGCGTCGATCGGCAGCGGCAGGTCCGTAAGGATCTCGCCGAGGAAGAACCACGAGCCAGCGCCGCGGTTGATGAGGTTGGTGTGCTTGCCGATCCATCCGAGGCCGGCGTTGCGCGCGAACGCCTTCTCGAGCACCGGGCCGCTGTCGACGAACACGCGATGCGCCGCCGAGGCGCTGTGGGCCTGAATGCGCTGCGCGAGCTGCGCCAGACGCTTGCGCATCAGCTTGTGATAGTCGCGGCCGAGAGCGTAGCGGGACACATAGCCGATCTGCGCGTCGTCCAGGACATCCTTCGCCGACCGCGCGTGCGGCGGCAGGTAGTCCATGCGCGCGGAAATCACGCGCAGCACGCCGGGTACGAGCTCATGGGGGCGACTGCGCAGCGTGCCGTGGCGCTGCATGTAATCCATGGCGCCGTGGCGTCCCAAGGCGAGCCAGCGCAGCAGGCGCTCCTCGTCCTCGGGAACATTCACGTCTGCTACGCCGATCTGTTGAAAGCCGAGTTCAGCGCCCCACTGGCGAATGGACCGCGCGAGCTCGTGTAGCGTCGGCTCGCTCGGAGCCGGTTCTGTCGCAGGAGTCATTGAGCAAGGCGCCTCAGACATGGGTCGGAAGAATAACCTTCTCGGGCAAACGCGGGACAAGCGCTATCCGATGAGAACCGCGACCTCGCACACCCTTGTCTTACGATCGCTTCCACTCTGCTCGGCCAGCAGCCTGCGGATCCCGATCGGCGCGTCAGCGCTTACCTAATCTGGACGCATAGTCCGCCGCTTACGTACGCTGTCTACATGAACGCTCTGCCGCTCGAGATCTACACGGCTGACCAGGTGCGCGCGCTCGATCGGGCGGCGAGCGCCGCGCTCGGCGAACCCACTTACACGCTCATGCTGCGCGCCGGCGAGGCGGCCTTCGCGCTGCTCCGCCGTGTATGGCCGTCGGCGAGGCGCGTCGTGGTCGTTTGCGGGCCGGGAAACAACGGCGGGGACGGCTATGTGCTCGCGCGTCTCGCCCGAGAGGCGCATCTGGATGTAGTCGCGCTCACGACGGTCGACACGGCTGGACTTAAAGGCGACGCCCGCCGAGCGCACGACGAGTATCTCGGCGCCGCCGGCGTCGTGGAGCCGTGGCGAGAAGCCCGGCTCGTCGGCGCAGACGTGATCGTCGATGCGATGTTCGGGACAGGCTTGTCTCGCCCGCTGGATGCGCAGGCGATCACCCGAATCGACGCGATGAACGCCAGCGGCGCACCGATCCTGGCGCTGGATATTCCGAGCGGCTTGCACGCGGACACGGGTGCGGTGCTTGGCGCCGCCGTCGAAGCGGACCACACCATCAGTTTCGTGGGCCTGAAGCTTGGACTCTATCTGGGCGAGGGGCCCGACCACGTCGGAGCGGTCGCGTGCGATCAGCTTGGCGCGCCCGCCGAAGTGCTGTCCTCGATCGCGCCGAGTGCGAGGCGCATCGACGAGCGTGAACTGGCGCGCTTGTTGCCGCGGCGGCGGCGCACGACTCACAAGGGCGCGCAAGGGAAGGTGCTCATCGTCGGCGGCGGCCTCGGGATGGCCGGGGCGGCGCGCATGGCCGGAGAGGCGGCGCTGCGCGTCGGCGCGGGCCTCGTCACGGTCGCTACGCGCCCAGAAAACGTCGCCGCGGTGGTCGCGGCCCGGCCTGAGCTGATTTGCCGCGCCGTGCAGAGCGCCGAGGCTGATCTGCAGCCCCTGCTCGCGCAGGCGGACGTCGTGGCGCTCGGTCCCGGATTGGGGCAGGACGATTGGGCGCAGGAGGTGTTCGCGGCTGCGATCGGAGCTGGCAAGTCGCTGGTGATCGACGCCGATGGGCTCAATCTTCTGGCCCGCAATCCGCAGCGCGGCGAGTGCTGGGTGCTGACGCCGCATCCGGGCGAGGCGGCGCGCTTGCTGAACGCCGAGACCAGCGCCATTCAGCGCGACCGGCTCGGTTCGGTGCGCGCGTTATCCGAGCGTTACGGCGGCGTCGCCGTGCTCAAGGGCGCCGGCACGCTCGTGCAGATTCCTGGTGAGCTCACGCTCATTTGTGATCGCGGCAATCCCGGCATGGCGACGCCCGGGATGGGTGATGTGCTGACCGGCGTCATCGCCGGGATCGCGGCGCAAATCGGCGAGGCGCCCAAGGCCGCCGCTCTCGGCGTGCTCGTGCACGCCATGGCCGGCGATCTTGGCGCCGCCCGCGGCGAGCGCGGCATGATCGCGACCGATCTTTTCATGCACCTGCAGCAATGCGTGAATCCAGCTCCGCACACCTGAGGGTCGGCTCGGCGGAAGCCATGCGGCGCGTCGGCGCTGCACTCGGAGCGGCCCTGACCGAGGCTGCGTCCGAGCCTGTCGTGGTCGCCATGGAAGGGGAGCTCGGCGCGGGGAAGACCACGCTGACCGCCGGGGTGCTGGCGGCGATGGGCGTCGCCGGGCCGATCCGCAGCCCAACCTACACCCTCATCGAGCCCTACGAGGTGAGCGGCCGGCGCGTCTTTCATATCGATCTGTACCGACTGGCGGACCCGCAGGAAGTCGAAGCGCTCGGTTTACGCGATCTCCTGATCGGCCCGTCCGTCCTGCTGATCGAATGGCCCTCCCGCGGCGCCGGCGCACTACCCACTCCGGATCTGGCGATCCACCTCACCTATGAAGCGGCGGGGCCGGCGGATCCCGACCACCGCCCGGACGCAGCCGCCCCGCCAGCCTCAGGCGGCGAACCCGGCGACGGGCGCTGGATGCGGGTCACGGCCCATAGTCCGAGCGGCGCCAGGCTGCTGGCGGCGCTGCTTGCGATGGAACCCGAATTGAGTGACGTATCCTCATAATTTTCCATTGAAATCTTTCGGAGGTGCGGGGTAGATTACGCCGCATGCTTCGCGGCGCACTCAAATCACTCTCGGCTGTTTCCCTGCGCGCCGCGCTAGCGTTGCTGGGAGTGATGCTGCTCGCTGGCGCAGCGAACGCCGCCCCCGTCTCGGTCAAAGACATCCGCGTGTGGGCGGGGCCCGACGCCACGCGCCTGGTGCTCGACCTCTCAGGTCCCGCAGATCATCGGCTGATGACGCTGCAGAATCCCGACCGGGTCGTCGTGGACATCCCGGGGGCTTTGCTCGCGCGTCCCGACCAGCGTTTGCCTGCGGACGAAGGTTTCCTGCGGCAGTTGCGCGTGGGGCCTCAGAGCAATGGCGACCTGCGCGTGGTGATCGATCTCTCCGCACCGGCGCGGCCGCGCAGTTTCACGGTGGCGCCGAGCGGCTCGTATGGTCACCGGTTGGTGGTGGACCTCGAGCCCGACCGCGGCGCGACGCGCGCTGCAGGCGCTGCGCCGGCCGGTCCACCGACCGTAGTCAAGTCCGTTCGCGACGTGCACGGCCGCGACATCGTCGTGGCCATCGACGCCGGTCACGGCGGCGTCGACCCGGGCTCGATCGGCAAGCGCGGCGCGCGCGAGAAGGACGTCACGCTGGCGATTGCTCGGCGGCTCAAGCAGCGCATCGATCGCGAGCCCGGCATGCGAGCGGTGCTGACGCGGGAGCATGACGAGTTCGTCGAGCTGCGCGAGCGCATGGTGCGCGCACGCAAGCGCCAGGCGGATATGTTCGTCTCGATCCATGCGGACGCATTCCACGACCGGTCCGTGCGCGGCTCTTCGGTCTACGTGCTGTCCGCCCGCGGGGCGAGCGACGAATCGGCGCGCTGGCTGGCGGATCGCGAGAACGCCGCCGACCTGATTGGCGGCGTGAAGCTGGACGACAAGGACAGCGTGCTCGCCTCGGTGCTGCTGGATCTTTCCCAGGGGGCCAGCATGAGCGCCAGTCTGGACGCCGCCGACAAGGTGATGGACGAGCTCTACTCGATCGGCAACATCACGCGACGCGGCGTCAAGCAGGCCGGTTTCATCGTGCTCAAGTCGCCCGACATTCCCTCGATCTTGGTGGAGACGGCGTTCATCTCCAATCCGACCGAGGAGTCGAGACTTCTCGATCCGCGCCATCAGATGCGCCTGGCGGAGGCGATTCACCGCGGCGTGCGGCGCTACTTCTACTCGAATCCGCCGCCAGGAACGCTGGTTGCGGAGCTGCGCGCGCGCGGCGACCGGACTGTTCTGGCGACCACCACTACGGGCGGGGCGGAAACGTCCGGCGCCTCCAACTGACGCCCCGTCGCCCTGTGCGGACCCCGTCCACAGCCGCGGTGCTATCCTGCGCGCGGTTTTTCTCCCGCCGCGCCCATGCCGATCCGCATCCTTCCCGAGCAACTCATTCACCAGATCGCCGCGGGCGAAGTCATCGAGCGTCCCGCATCCGTCGTCAAGGAGCTGGTGGAGAACAGCCTCGACGCTGAGGCAAGGCGCATCGAGGTGGAGATCGAGGAGGGCGGGGCACGCCTGCTGCGCGTGCGCGATGATGGCGTGGGCATCGAGCGCGACGAGCTCGCGCTCGCGCTGTCGCGGCATGCGACCAGCAAGATTCGCTCCATCGACGATCTCGAGCGCGTTGCAACGCTAGGATTCCGCGGCGAGGCGTTGCCCAGCATCGCATCGGTTTCGCGCATGCGAGTCGTCTCGCGCTCCGCGGACGCCGACCTTGGCTACAGCGTCAGTGCAGACAACGGCGCTCTTAGTGAGCTCGAGCCTGCCGCCCATCCGCGCGGCACGACCGTGGAAGTGCGGGACCTGTTCTTCAACGTGCCCGCGCGCCGCAAATTCCTGCGCGCCGAGCGCACGGAAACGCAGCACATCACGCGCATGATCGAGCGTCTCGCGCTGTCCAGATTCGGTGTGGCGTTTTCGCTCTGCGCAGGGCGGCGCACGCTGGCGAATTTCACCCCGGCTGCGTCGCAGGCCGAGCGTGAGAAGCGCGTCGCGCAGATCGTGGGCGATGAATTCATCGGCGCCGCGCTCTATGTCGAGCACGAAACGGCGGGCTGCAGGCTCACCGGCTGGATCTGCCAGCCGACCTACGCCCGCTCCCAACCGGACCTCCAGTACTTCTACCTGAACGGTCGGATGCTTCGCGATCGACTCGTCTCGAGCGCCATTCGTCTCGGCTATCGAGACGTCATGTTCCACGGCCGCCATCCCGCGTACGTGCTGTTTCTCGAGATCGATCCGACGCAGGTGGACGTCAATGCACACCCGGCGAAAATGGAGGTGCGCTTCCGCGACGGACGCCACGTACACGATTTTCTCTACCGCTCGGTCGAGCGCGCGCTGCGCGACACGTACGCCGGCGCCGTAGATCCTGCTCCGCCTCCGACCGACATCCGGGCGCTCGCGCCCGGCGCATCTTCGCGCACGATGTGGCCGGCGCGCGGGGCGGCTGTGTTCGCGAGCACGCAGGCGCAGCCGCATGCGGGTTATGGGACGCAATCGAACTTGGGACTGCGTGTCGCCGAGCCGACGGCGCCGTCGCTCGGATCGCCGGTCGCGAGTGCTGCGAGCAAGGACGTTGCATCCGTGGAACCGCAAACGCCTCCGCTCGGCTTCGCGTTGGCGCAGTTGCACGGCGTCTATATCCTCGCGCAGGCGCCGGACGGGCTCATTCTCGTGGACATGCACGCGGCGCACGAGCGTACGACGTACGAGCGGATGAAAGCGGCTGTCGCGTCCGGCCCGCTTGCGTCGCAGCCGCTGCTCGTGCCGCTCGCGCTGTCGCTGACGCCTGCGCAGGCGGATCTGCTGGAGGAGCACGCGGCCGTCCTGGCGAAAGCCGGGCTGGACGTGGTGCGTTCCGGGCCTGCGGGGGTGCACGTGCGCGCCACGCCGGTTTACCTGAACGCCGCCGGGCTCGATGAGCTGCTGCAGCGCATCTGCAGCGACCTCGAGACGTCCGGTTCGACGCGCGGCGTGGAGGACGCCCTCCACGAAGTGCTCGGCACGATGGCCTGCCACGCCGCGGTGCGCGCGCATCGCAATCTCAGCATCCCGGAAATGAATGCACTGTTGCGTGAGATGGAGCGCACCGTGCGCAGCGATCAATGCAACCACGGCCGGCCGACGTGGACTTACGTCAGCATGGCGGATCTGGATCGATTGTTCTTGCGAGGACGATGAGCGCTGCGCCTGCGTCCGGCCGGACAGTCGTCCCGCTGATCATGGGACCGACCGGAGCCGGAAAAACCGATCTGGCGTTGCGGCTCGCCGAGCGCCTGCCCATCGAGATCGTGAGCGTCGACTCCGCGATGGTGTATCGCGGCATGAACATAGGGACGGGCAAGCCGCCCCCCGAGGCGCTACGCCGGCATCCGCATCATCTGGTGGACATTTTGGATCCCAGCGAATCGTATTCCGCCGGGCAGTTCGTGCGGGACGCTTGCCAAGCCATCGATGAGATCCGCGGTCGCGGTAACCTGCCGCTGCTGGTCGGCGGCACGATGCTGTATTTCAGGGCGCTGCGCCGCGGGCTCGCCGAGTTGCCGCAAGCGGATCCACAAGTGCGGGGCGAAATCGACGCCGAAGCCGCCCGGCGCGGCTGGTCCGCGCTGCACGCCGACTTGGCGGCTATCGACCCGGCGGCCGCGGCGCGCATCCAGCCGCGTGACGCACAGCGCATTCAGCGGGCCCTGGAGGTGTATCGGCTGACAGGCGCGACGCTCACGCAGCTGCACGCCTCGGCCGCGGGGCCGCGGCCCGATCTTTCGTTCCTCGCCTACGCCTGGGCGCCCGCCGACCGGACGCGCCTGTATGCCGGCATAGAGCGGCGCTTGAGGGAGATGCTGCGGGCCGGGTTTCTGGACGAAGTCCGAGCGCTCTACGCACGCGGCGATCTCCATGCCCGTCTGCCCGCCATCCGTTCGGTGGGCTATCGCCAGCTCTGGGAACATTTGACCGGCGAGGCGCCTTTGGAGGTCGCGGTGGAGCGCGCCGTCTTCGCTACGCGACAACTGGCGCGGCGCCAGCTTGTCTGGCTGCGTTCGGACAGCGAGGTGCGATGGGTCGATGCGCTTGAAGCTGAGGCGTACGCCCACATGGAACGGAGTCTGACGACGTTGGTCTGTTGATGAAGCTCCGTATTAAACGAAAGGCGTCTTCGGCGGGAAATTCACTGTGTTAAACTGTTGCGCTGCAAAGGGCGCCGGACGGCGTACGTCGGCTGTCCTCCGGCTGCACGGAAGCAGCACTGTCGGAAGCGCTCTAACAATTCCAAGTCACAACAAGGAGACTGATGATGGCCAGAGGGCAATCGTTACAGGACCCGTTCCTGAACACCTTGCGCAAAGAGCGCGTGCCCGTTTCGATTTACCTGGTGAACGGCATCAAGCTGCAAGGGCAGATCGATTCGTTCGACCAGTTCGTGGTCCTGCTGAAGAACAGCGTCAGCCAAATGGTCTACAAGCACGCGATTTCCACGGTCGTGCCGGCGCGCGCCATTCGCCTGCCGGTGGGCGACGAAGAGAGCGCGAGCGGCGCCGCAGAATGAGCTTCTTTCTGGAGCGTGCTGTTGTTTGAGCGTCCCCGCAGCGGCGAACGCGCGCTCCTCGTACGTATCGGCCTCGGAAGTCCTCCCGAGCAGGACGAACTGAACGAGTTCGAGTCGCTGGCCCGTTCGGCCGGCGCCGAGGTGCTGGGCTTGGTCACGGGCGCGCGCCGCGCGCCCGATCCACGATTGTTCGTCGGCAGCGGCAAAGCCGAAGAAATCCGCGCCGAGGCCGAGAAGCACGGTGCGGAGCTCGTGCTGTTCGATCATGCGCTCTCGCCCAGTCAGGAGCGCAACCTGGAGGCGTTGCTCAAGCGCCGCGTGCTCGATCGCACTGGTCTGATTCTCGACATCTTCGCCCAGCGGGCCCGCAGCTTCGAAGGTCAGTTGCAGGTCGAACTTGCACAATTGCGTCATCTCGCGACTCGCCTGGTGCGAGGCTGGACGCACTTGGAGCGGCAGAAGGGCGGCATCGGTCTGCGGGGTCCTGGCGAGACGCAGCTCGAAACCGACCGCCGGCTGCTCGGCGCCCGCATCAAGACGCTCAACGCACGCCTCGAGAAGGTGCTCACGCAGCGCGACACTACGCGTCGCGTGCGGCGGCGCGCGGAGATTCCGACGATTGCGCTCGTCGGCTACACGAACGCAGGCAAATCCACCTTGTTCAACCGGCTCACCGGCGCGGGCGCATACGCGGCTGATCAGTTGTTCGCGACGCTCGATCCGACCGTGCGCCGCATAGAACTGCCGGATGCGCGCCATGCATTGCTGGCCGACACGGTGGGATTCGTGCGCGATCTGCCTCACGAGCTCGTCGCCGCGTTCCGTTCGACCTTGCAGGAAGCGCGTGAGGCGACGCTGCTGCTGCACGTCATCGACGCGGCGGACCCGCATCGCGCCGAGCGTATCGCGCAAGTCAATCGCGTGCTGGAGGAAGTCGGCGCCGCCGATCTGCCGCAGATCGAGGTCTTCAACAAGGCCGACCTGGTCGGCGAAACGCCGCACGTGGAGTTTCAACGCCAGGACTCGCAGCTGCACGCGAGGCCGCGCCGGATCTGGCTGTCGGCGCAGACAGGCGCGGGCTGCGAGCTGCTGGTCGAGGCGCTGGGCGAGGCGCTAGGCCCTGAAATCGTGCGCCGGCGCATCCGCTTGCAGCCGAAGCACGGCCGCGCCCGGGCCCGTTTGTTCGAGGCCGGGGCTGTCCTGTCGGAAGAGGTGACCCCGGCCGGAGAACTCGACCTGGAAGTCTCGATGCCCCGTCGCGCGTTCGAGTCGCTGTGTCGTTCCGAGGGCCTGGCGGAGCACGCTGACGGGAAAACTTGTGGTCCCTCCGACCCGTTCCTAAAATCGCGCGTTCCGACCTCGCTGGCCGGTTGACGACCGCGCCGGTCCCGTTTCTTTTCCTCGAGCAGCGATCCGACATGGCGTGGAACGAACCCGGCGGCCCCCCCGGCGGCAAGCGCAACCCCTGGGGAGGAGGCAACAAACCCGAGCAAGGGCCGCCCGACCTCGATGAGCTGATCCGCAACCTGCAGCGCAGGCTCAACGCGCTGTTCGGCGGCGTCGGCTCCGGCGGTGGACGCACGCCGCTTGGCGGAGCGGGCCGCGGCTTCGGCCTCGGCGCGATCATCCTGGTGATCCTGGTCATCTGGGCGTTCACCGGCCTGTATCAGGTAGACGCCGCGCAGCGCGCGATCATCCTGCGCTTTGGTCGGCACGTGGACACCACCGGAGCTGGTCTGCATTGGCACCTGCCATGGCCGATCGAGACCAAGCAGATCGTCAACGTGCAGACCATCGAGAGCTTCAGCGAGCGCACGCGCATGCTGACTTCCGATGAGACGCTCGTGGACATCGACCTCGAAGTGCAATTCCGGCGAGCGAGTCCGCTGGATTACGCCTTCAACGTCGTGCGCCCGGAGGAGACGCTCCAAGAGGTCAGCGAGAGCGCGATCCGCGAGGTCATCGGCCGCAGCAAGCTGGACGCAGTTCTCGAATCCGGCCGCCAAGACATCGTCCTGCGCACCAAAGAGCTCATCCAGCGCACGCTCGACGCCTACGAGTCGGGAATCGAAGTGACTACAGTGAACCTGCAGGACGTGCGCGTGCCGGGCGAAGTCGCGCAGGCGCAGCAGGACGCCATCAAGGCGCGCGAAGACCGCGACCGCGCTTCGCTCGCCGCGCAAGCCTACGCCAACGACCGCATCCCGCGCGCGCGCGGTGAGGCGTCGCGGCGCATTCAGGACGCCCAGGCGTATCGCGCACGCGTCGTGGAAGAGGCGGAAGGTGAGACGCAGCGTTTTCTCAAGCTGCTTGAGGAGTACGAGCGGGCCCCGAACGTTACGCGCGAGCGCCTGTACATCGAAACGATCGAGCAGGTGCTTGCTGCGAGCAAGAAGGTCGTCATAGACGTGGACGGCGCTGGGAATCTGCTCTATCTGCCGATCGACAAGCTCATGGAGCAGAGCCGCCGCACCGAGCGAGCGACAGGCGAGGGCGGGGCGTCCCAGGGTGTGACGATCGAGAGTTCCGCCGCGGATTCGACTACGGTCGAGCGCCGCACGCGCGGATCGCGTTGACGGAGCGCGAGACCATGGCCAATCGCGGATTTCTGGTTCTGGTGGGCGTCGCCCTGGCGGTGATGATCCTGGCGATGGCGACCTTCACGGTGCGCGAGACGGAGCTTGCGATCAAGTTCCGCTTCGGCGAGATCGTACGCGCGGACTACGGTCCGGGGCTGCATTTCATGACGCCGCTGGTCAACAACATTCGCAAGTTCGAGCGGCGCATCGTTACGCGCAACTACCCCTCCGAGCAGTTCCTGACGAGCGAGGGCAAGATCCTGCGCATCGATTTCTACATCAAGTGGCGCGTCGCCGACGTCGCGACGTATTACACGGCGACTTCCGGGGGCGATCCGGAGATCGCCGCGGGGCGTCTCGGCAGCATCGTGAAGGACGGCATCAAGGACGTCATCGCGCGCCGCACGATTCAGCAGGTGGTCGCCGCCGAGCGCGCCGAGTTCACCGGCGAAATCCTGAAGCGCGCCCAAGACAGCACTGCGGGGCTGGGCCTGCAGCTCGTCGATGTGCGCGTGAAGAAGACCGATCTTCCGGGAGAAGTCAGCGAGTCGGTGTTGCAACGCATGCGGCAGGACTTCGACCGGCAGGCGACGCAGCTGCGCGCCGAGGGTGAGGAGAACGCTATCAAGCTGCGCGCCGAGGCGGACCGCCAGCGCACCGAGATCCTTGCCGAGGCGTACCGCGAGGCCGAGATCGTGCGAGGCGAGGGCGACGCCCTGGCCGCGCAGACCTACGCCCAGGCGTATTCGCGCAACCCCGAGTTCTATTCCTTCCATCGCAGCTTGCAGGCATACCGCGAGTCGATCGGCACGGAGAACGACGTGCTGGTGATCAAGCCGGACAGCGAGTTCTTCCGATACCTGAACCGCGCCAGAGCGCGCTGAGGGCGTCCGTGGCGTGGTCGGATCTGCTCGCGGCCTTGGCGCTGTACCTGATCCTGGAAGGCGTCTTGCCGTTTCTCGATCCGCAGAGGCTCAGACGCATCATGCTGTCGCTCGCCAACGTCGCTGATGCGCATCTGCGCCTGTGGGGACTGATCAGCATGAGCGCCGGCCTCCTACTTCTTTATTTCGTGCGAGCGCACGCTTAGCCATCCCATGAGCAAGAACGTCGTCGTCATCGGCGCCCAGTGGGGCGACGAGGGCAAGGGCAAGATCGTGGACCTGCTGACTGATCGGGTCAGCGGCGTCGTGCGCTTCCAGGGGGGCCACAACGCTGGGCACACCCTGGTCATCAACGGCAGGAAGACGATCCTGCGGTTGATTCCCTCGGGCATCCTGCACGAGGGCGTGAAGTGCTTCATCGGCAACGGCGTAGTTCTTTCGCTCAAGGCGCTGTTCGAGGAGACGGCGGAGCTCGAGCGCGCCGGCGTGGACGTACTGCAGCGGCTGCGCATCTCTGAGCTCTGCCCGCTCATTCTGCCGCACCACATTGCGCTCGATCAGGCGCGCGAGGCGGCGATGGGCGCCGCGAAGATCGGCACTACCGGGCGCGGCATTGGCCCTGCGTACGAGGACAAGGTGGCGCGCCGCGCCATTCGCGTACAGGACCTGTTCGCCCGTGAGCGTTTCGCCGCCAAGCTCGGCGAGGTGCTGGACTATCACAACTTCGTCCTGCGCAACTACTTCAAGGCTGCGCCGGTGGATTTCCAGAAGACGCTGGACGAGACGCTATCGCTCGGCGAACGGCTGCGTCCGATGGTCGCGGACGTTTCGGCCGAAGTGAACGCGATGATGCGCGCCGGCGAGCGCTTGCTGTTCGAAGGCGCCCAGGCGGCGTTGCTCGACGTCGATCACGGCACGTATCCCTTCGTCACCTCCAGCAACTGTGTGGCGGGACAGGCCTCGGCGGGAGCGGGCGTCGGGCCGCGGCATCTCCACTACGTGCTTGCGGTGGCGAAGGCGTACGCGACGCGGGTCGGCAGCGGTCCTTTCCCAACCGAGCTGGATGACGAGGTCGGCGAGCATCTGCGCGTGCGCGGAGCCGAGTACGGCTCGGTCACGGGGCGTCCGCGACGCTGCGGCTGGTTCGACGCGGCGGGACTTCGGCGAGTGGTCGAAATCAACGGCGTCACCGGCTTGTGCATCACCAAGCTGGACGTGCTCGACGGCTTGGATACGGTGCGTGTGGCCGTTGCGTACAACGTGCGAGGCGAGCGCCGCGAGCTGCCGCCGGTCGGCGCCGAAGCGCTCTCGATCTGCGCGCCGGTCTACGAGGAGCATCCCGGGTGGAAGGAAAGCACCGCAGGCGCCAAGTCGTTCGACGAACTGCCGAAGAATGCACAGGATTATCTGCGGCGCCTGGAAGTGCTGGTCGGAGCGCCGATTGCAATCATCTCGACGGGCCCCGACCGACGCGAAACGATCGTGCTGCAGAATCCTTTCGAAGCGTGATCGACGGCGGGCGTCGATCTCATGCCCGCAAGAAAGTTTCGAGTGCAATGCACACAGTCAGGTGCGGCGCGGCGAGTGTATCGAGCGGGCCTTGCGACGCTCCAACGGAATCAGGCGCATCAGCTCATCGCTCATCCCGTACGCTCTCGGCGGGCCCATGGCCGCCGGCCTGCAATTTCGCGATCCATGCGCCGCTGGATACGAGCTCTCGAATGATTTCCCACGAGAGCCCTGCTATGGCGCGCGCGGCGCTCGAAAGCGGACGATCCTTGACGTAAGCCAGGTATACCTGGCGTCTCAACGTCGGGCGGTTGATGCGCCACGCCTCGAGCAGACCGCTTTCGATCTCGTGGCGGATCGCTGTCTCCGGAAGCATGGCGAAACCCGCGCCGCGCATGACGAGCTGCTTGATCTGCGAATACGAGTCGATCTCCAACGCCCGCGTGAGTTGCGAGCCTAGCGAATGCGCGGCTCGATCGATCAGATCTCGCAGTCCGTGCGGCCGACCCGGTGTGATCAGCGGGAGCCTGAGCGCAGCGGACAAAGGCGCTGCGGCTCCGGGCTGTTTGCGTCCCACAGTCGCGCCCTTGCGGCCGATCAGACACATGCCTTCTTCCAGTAACGGTTGCATAACGAGGCCGCTGCAGCTTGTGACGCCATATATCAACGCCAGGTCGACTTCGCCGCGCCTGAGCCAATCCAGGATGTAGCCGCTCATCGCTTCCACGGGTCGCAGGCGCACTCCGGGGTAGCGCTTGCGCGCCGCTTCGATCAGCGGCGGCACAATCAGCTCACTCGCCGTCGCCGGCATGCCAATGCGCACCTCGCCGATCGGATTGGCGGCCGCGTCTCGCACGAGCTCAGGCAGCTGGGCGGCCTGCTCGAGCAGAGAGCGCGCGTGCTGGTACAGCCGCCGTCCGGCGTCGGTGGGCGTAACGCCGCGCGCGCTGCGATCCAGCAGTGTCGTGCGCAGCTCCCCTTCCATGCGGCGTACATGCTGGCTGAGGACTGGCTGCGCGACGTGGAGCCGGCCAGCCGCACGGGAAACCGACCCGCAGTCGACGACAGTCACGAAGTAGTGCAACCGCCTCAGATCCATCACGGCGGAAGGCGGTCGGCGGCTCGAGCTAGACAAATTTCATCTACCTGGCAGATCGAATATATCCTTCTCTTGATACCACTGTTGCTTCACTATGTGTTAGCCGCTTTGGCGTTGTGCGACGTCGACGTGATGAAAAACCTCCCTCCGGCCGCGTTCCAAGGCGATTCGCACCCGGAAATCCGGGCGGAAGTCCGCAAGCTCTGCGAGCAGTTTCCTGCGCCCTACTGGCGCGCTCTGGACGCCGCGCGCGGCTATCCCAGCGAGTTCGTGGCGGCGCTCGGTCAGGCGGGATATCTTGCCGCGCTCATTCCAGAAGAGTACGGCGGCTCTGGTCTGCCGCTGTCGGCGGCCGCGGCGATCCTCGAGCAGGTGCACCATTCCGGCTGCAACGGAGCGGCGTGCCATGCGCAGATGTACATCATGGGAGCGCTGCTGCGTCACGGCGATGAGGCGCAAAAGCGCGCCTTTCTTCCCTCCATAGCGAGCGGCGAGCTTCGTCTGCAGGCATTCGGCGTCACCGAGCCGACGAGCGGCACGGACACCGCGTCCATAAAGACCATGGCCGTGCGGCGCGGCGATCGCTATGTGATCAACGGGCAGAAGATCTGGACTTCGCGGGCGGAGCATTCCGATCTCATGCTGCTGCTGGCGCGCACGACGCCGCGCTCCGAGACGGCGAAGCGCACCGACGGGCTGTCTGTATTCCTGCTGGACATGCGCGCCGCCAAGCAGGGCGGTATGACGATCAGACCGATACGAACGATGATGAATCACTCCACCAGCGAGGTCTTCTTCGACAACGTGGAGATTCCGGCGGACAACCTGATCGGCGAGGAAGGCAAAGGTTTCGCCGTCATCCTATCCGGCATGAATGCGGAGCGCATTCTGATCGGGGCGGAATGCATCGGCGACGCCAAATGGTTCATCGAGAAGGCTGCGACCTACGCGCGTGAACGGGTGGTGTTCGACCGGCCCATCGGCCAGAATCAAGGCGTGCAGTTCCCCATCGCGCGCGCCTATGCGCAAATGCGTGCGGCCGAGCTGGTGATTTCACAAGCCGCCGCCATGTTCGAGGCGGGCCTCAACTGCGGCGAGCAGGCCAACATGGGGAAGATGCTGGCCTCGGAGGCGGCGTGGGCGGCGGGTGAAGCCTGCCTGCAGACGCACGGCGGATTCGGCTTCGCTGAAGAGTACGATGTCGAGCGCAAGTTTCGCGAAACGCGGCTGTATCAAGTGGCGCCCATTTCCACCAACATGATCCTGAGCTATCTGGCGGAGCACGTGCTCGGGCTGCCGCGATCGTACTAGCAGGCGATCATGCAGGCGCTGACTGGGATCACGGTGGTTGCGATCGAGCAGGCGGTCGCCGCGCCCTTCTGCACCTCGCGGCTGGCCGACGCCGGCGCGAGAGTGATCAAGGTCGAGCGCCCTGAGGGAGATTTCGCGCGCGGCTACGATGAGGCGGCGGCGGGCCAGAGCAGCTACTTCGTCTGGCTGAACCGCGGCAAGGAATCGATCGTGCTGGACCTGTCGCTCGAGTCCGACCGGGAGGTTCTGCAGGCGCTGATCGCCGAAGCGGATGTGCTCGTGCAGAATCTCAGGCCGGGCGCATTCGAACGCATGGGCTTCTCGATCGAGGCGCTGCGCGCGCAGCATCCTCGGCTCATCTGTTGCTCGATCAGCGGATATGGGCGCCACGGACCGTATACAAATCGCAAGGCTTACGACCTTCTGATTCAGGCGGAGTCCGGCTTGTGCTCGCTCACTGGCGGGCCGGAGGGTCCGGCGCGGGTAGGCGTCTCGATAGTGGATATCGCCACGGGCGCGACCGCCTATGGCGCGATACTCGAATGCCTCATTGCGCGCAGCGTCACCGGCGTGGGCGCGGACATTCACATATCGATGTTCGACGTGATGGCGGACTGGCTCACTGTTCCGCTGCTGCATGCCGAGAGCGGACGCCATCCGGTGCGGATGGGACTGGCGCATCCTTCCATCGCTCCCTACGGAGCGTTCACGACCAGAGACGGACGTGCGCTGCTCATCTCGATTCAGAACGATCGCGAGTGGCGCGTGCTTTGTGAGCGCGTCCTCGAGTGATCGGACGCTGCGCAGCTCGAGAGGCTCGCGACCAATGTGGATCGCGTCAGGCGCCGCGACGAGACAGACGCCCTGGTCGGTCAGGCGTTCAAGAAGTGGGACGCGGCGCTCCTGATGGAGCGCTTGGCTGCCGCGGATTTGGCCTTCGCAGAGATCAACGACATGAACGGCCTGTCGCGTCATCCGCATCTGCGGCGTGCGACGGTGCAGACGCCGAACGGCCCGGTGTCCTGTCCGTCCCCCGCTCCCATCGTGGACGGCCAGCGGCGCGCTCTCAGCTCGAGCCCCGCTCTGGGCGCCGATACGGCCAGCGTAATCGCCTGGTTGCGCAGGCGTGAGGGCGCCAAGTGACGGAACTGGATATCGCCGCGCTGCGTCAGTGGATCGGGCGCACGGAATGTGCGAGCGACCTGGTCACGCCGCGCCTCGCGCTCAGTTTGCGCGCCACTCTCGAGAGCGATGAGGCTCCCGGCGGCGAGCTGGCGCCCGCGTGTGTGCATTGGTGCCTGGCCCCGCCGGTCGTTCGCATGGGCGAACTGGACGAGGACGGTCATCCGGCGCGCGGCGAATTCCTCCCTCCTGTTGCGCTGCCTCGGCGCATGTGGGCGGCGAGTGAACTGACGTTCCACGATGCACTGCAAGTCGGAGACGCCGTCAAGCGGGTTTCTCGCGTGGTTGACGTACGAGCCAAGCAGGGCAGGACCGGTCAACTGTGCTTCGTGACCGTACAGCACGAGATCGCGACCGCGAGGGGGCTCGCGCTCACGGAGCGACAGGAGATCGTTTACAGGGAACGTCAGGCGCCCCTTGCGCAGCCTGCCGAAGCGCCGGGCGAGGCGCGCGTCGCGACCTGGCGTCGCGAGGTGCGCTGCAGTCCCGTGCTGCTGTTTCGCTACTCGGCGCTCACCTTCAACGCTCATCGCATTCACTACGACGCGGCCTTCAGCCGCGAGCACGAGGGCTATCCCGGGCTCCTCGTGCATGCGCCCTTGCAGTCGAGCTATTTGCTCGAGCTGGCGACGTCGGTGCGGGATGGATGTGCTCCTCGACGATTTGCCTTCCGCGCCGTCGCGCCGCTATTTGTCGATGCGACGTTGAGCGCCAATGCGATCGAACGCGATGGCGGCTTGCAGTTGTGGATCGCAGACGAGGCGGGGCGTACGACCATGCGGGCCGAGGCGTTCTGGTGACTCGACACATTCCGCAGAGGAACATTCTGCAGAGCGCCGCATCCAGTCCGCAAGGCGACGCCGGTGGCGTTCGCCAACGGGCGCAGCTGAGCGTGCAGAATCACCGCACGCTCGGCCAGGTGTGGAAGACCATCGGTCAGGATCCGGAGAACGAGGTGATTTTCACGGGCTCCGGCGAAGAGTTCATGATGACCGCCGACCCCCACCGGGTTCCAGCTCAAGGCCGATGATCCGCAGTACTGGGCGTACGAGTAGGGACGACGGCCGCTGACGGGCGAATTCGCATTTCCCGTAAACACCTTTCTGTCCGGTCAGTAGCGCACTCAGGCGCAACGGCGGATGGTTTATTGCTCTGGAATGATGTAGTAAGTCGCGCCCGTTGGACTTATTACCAGAGGTGTCTTGATGCCACAATCAAAGGATAATAAGAGCGCCGACCGGACGTTGGCGACACTCGAGACCTTCGAGGAATTCAAAAGGCCGCTGACGTCGCGCGAAATCGGCGAGCGCTGCGCTGCTCTCGAAGTGTCGCGACAGCTGCACGAGGAGGCGGCCTAGTGACGCACTATAAGAATTTGATCGTCAACGTGCGCGACGATGTGCTTTGGCTGCGAATCAACCGGCCTCAGAGCAAGAACGCATTGAGCGGCGCTACGTTGTCCGAGCTGCGTGAAGCATGCGCGGCGGGCGCGGCCATAGCGAGCCTCAAGGCGATGGTGGTGACGGGCGAAGGATCCGAGTCGTTTGCCGCCGGAGGAGATCTCAAGGAGTTTGCTGCGATTCGCAGCGTCGAAGCCACCGACCAGCTCTGGGAGACGGGTAGCGGCGCACTCGATGGGATTCGCAATTTCCCGGTTCCGGTGGTCGCCGCGGTGAACGGCTGGGCGCTTGGCGGAGGTGCGGAGTTGGCCGTGGCCTGCGACTATCGAGTGGCCGCGCGGCACGCCGCAATCGGTTTCATTCACGCCCGGCTCAACATCACTTGCGGTTTCGGCGGTGGGGCGGACCTGATGCGACTGCTCGGTCACTCGCGCGCCCTGCGGCATGCGCTCGGCGCCAAGGCGCTTAGCGCCGCGGAGGCGCACGCGCTTGGACTAGTGGATGAAGTCGCGGCGGAGGACGAGGCTCTCGAAGATTGCGTCACTCGCTTTCTCGAGCCGATGCTGCGACACAAGCCGCAAGTCATACGCGCTTACAAGAGGATGGCCGTAGCGCAGCGAGAGGGAGCGCCCCTGCAAGCACGCAGAGCGATCGAGAAGGAATGCTTCCGGGATACTTGGATGCACGACGATCACTGGTCGGCCGTCGACCAGATGACGCGACGATAACCGACGAGGAGCGAATGAGCGCAGCGCAATCTTGCGACAGGTTTTTCCGCAGCGGCGCGAGCAGCCGTCCTAGCATGACATTCCTTGTAGATGCGTGAACCGGCCTGATGATCGACCTCTATACAGCTGCGACCCCCAATGGCCGCAAGGTCTCGATCGTACTCGAAGAGTTGGGATTGCCATACACGCTGCACGCTCTGAATCTGGGGAAGCTGGAGCAGAAGCGGCCGGAGTATCTCGCGATCAATCCCAATGGGCGCATCCCCGCGATCATAGATCGGGACGAAGACAATTTCGCAGTGTTCGAGTCAGGCGCCATCCTGATTTATCTTGCAGAGAAAACCGGCCGACTGATGCCCGCCGATCGCAAGGGACGTTCGCTGGTCATCCAGTGGTTGATGTTCCAGATGGGCGGCGTGGGCCCAATGATGGGGCAGGCCAACGTCTTCTTCCGATACTTTCCCGAAAAGATTCCACCTGTCATCGCGCGTTATCAAGGCGAAGTGCGACGGTTGTTCGGTGTGCTCGATAGACGGCTGGCGCAGAGCGAATTCCTCGCTGGCGATTACTCGATCGCCGATATCGCCAACTGGGCTTGGGTGCGCGGACACGACTGGTCCGGCGTGAGTATCGCGCCTTTTCCGAATCTGGAGCGATGGATTGAGCAGCTTGCGGCGCGTCCTGCGTGTCAGCGGGGCGTGAACATTCCGCCGCCTGCTCATCGCATTGATGATCCGCGTGAAGCGGAAAGATTCATTGCCGAGGTGCGCAACATTGTGGAGACGGGGCGCTCGGACGGCGGGGAATCGCAGAGGTGAATCAGACCTTGACCGATCGCTGCGATTCGTCGGGCGCCAGAGTCGGAGCGCGCCAAATCGCTGTGCAGACGAGGGCGTCCTAGTCCGTCGTGTTTGTCGGACCGGTGTTGGGTGCAGCGGCTTCTCTCAATGTCGAATCGTGCGCCTGTCAAACAGGCCTCAACCGATCTCCTGCGCTAGAAATTCCATGTTCCGCACGGTCTCCTCGAAGCTCGGCGAGCGGCCGACGAGCAGCGTCGTGGCGGGGGAGTTCTTCCAGCGCGCGAGCTTGGCGCGCACATGCTCGCGGGGTCCCGCGAGCGAGAGCGTATCGGCGAGTTCGTCTGGTACGGCGAAGACCGCTTCCTTCTGACGACCAGCGAGCCACAGGTCCTGGATTTTCTGGGCGGCTTCGGCGAAGCCCAAGCGCTCGACGATCCGCCTGTGGAAATTCTCTTCCTTCGCGCCCATTCCGCCGATATAGAGGGCCAAGTGCTGTTTCACGGGCAGGAGCGCCGTGGTGAGATCGTCCTGTATGCTCACGCTCACGGTCGGCAGGACTTCGAAGCCGGGCTTCGCGTGCGCGAGCGCCTCTCCGAACAGATCGAAGCGCTCAGGCGGCATGAGCATCGGGAACCAGCCATCGAACTGGCGCGCAGCCAGTTCGACGTTCTTCGGCCCCTCGGCGCCCAGAAACACAGGAATGTTCCGACGCAGCGGATGCACAATGCTTGTCAGCGGTTTGCCGAGCCCGAGGCTGCCCGGCCCGCGATAAGGCAGCTGGTACTGCCGGCCTTCGAAGCTCACGGGTTGCTCGCGCGCGAGGATCGCGCGGAAGATCGCAAGCCACTCGCGCGTGCGCTCGAGGGGTTTCGCGAACGGTTGTCCATACCAGCCCTCTACTACCTGCGGACCCGACACGCCCACACCAAGGCAGAGCCGGCCGTTTGAGAGGTGATCGAGCGTGATCGCGGTCATCGCCGCGCAAGCCGGCGTGCGGGCCGAGATCTGCATGATCGACGTGCCGAGACGGATGCGCTGCGTGTGCACGGCGATCGCCGCGAGCGGGGTGAATACGTCCGACCCGTAGGCCTCCGCTGCGCACACGATGTCGAAGCCCAGGGCTTCCGCGTGCTGCGCGAGTTCGATGAAGCGGTCGGTGGGCTTCGATCTCCAGTAGCCGAGCTGCAGTCCGAGCTTCACGTGAGGTCTCCGGTAGGGCGCTTCATTATGCTCCGCATGGTTGCATGCTGCGAGTTCAGGGCCTTGATTGTCGAGAGAGATGCTGCGCGGCCGTCCGGGTGTTGCGGGTCACGGAAGTCTGGCGAGAGCAGTTCACACTAATAAGAGCGCACCCTGATGCAAGCCGACGGCGTCGCTTACCGCTGTGCGCGCTGTTGGAGAAGCATCGTGTCCGGATCAAGTCGACGGCTGGCGCACGCAAGTCAACCGCCTTACACGGGGCGGGTCTCACGACCGCCAGGCGGGCCAATCAAACGACTGGCGGCTTCGCCTGGACCATCGCTTAGCCTGTATGCTCTCGCCCTCGCATCAGGCGCCGCCGGCCCGCGCATGGCCGCGTGATATGCGGCGCAGACGGAAAGGACAGAAGCCCTGAAAACCAAGGGTTTCTGTCATCGCAGCAGTAAACTGATACGAAGTGGGATGCAGTCTTGGTGCCCAGGAGAGGACTCGAACCTCCACGGATCGCTCCACTGGTACCTGAAACCAGCGCGTCTACCAGTTCCGCCACCTGGGCCAGGAAGGGAACGCGTGACCCGGGGCCACGCACAGGGCGCGAAATCTACCTATCGCCTCGAGGGGTGTCAATTCGACGCAGCCAATGAGATTGAAAAAGAAGCACACCAAAGCAAAAAAGCCGGGCTGGCGCAGTTCACAGCGAACAGCGGGCCGCGCCCGAACCGCAAGCGCCACGCGCGGTCTTGATCCCGACTCAATCACGGAGGTCCTGCGCGAGGCGGGTCGCCCGCTCATTCTCGACGAGCTGGCCGAGCGTTTGCGCTGCACGGGATCGGCCGCCCTGCGCCGCCTCACTGAGGAATTGGAGCGTCTGCAGCATGCCGGCGAGATTCTGCGCAACCGTCGGGGCAAGTACTGTCTGCGGGAACGCCTGCCCTTGGTCGTGGGCACGGTGAGCGGCCACAAGGACGGGCATGGCTTTCTCATGCCCGATGATCGCTCCGCCCCGATTTTCCTCTCGCATCGCCAGATGCTCGAGACCATGCACGGAGATCGGGTCGCCGTGCGGGTCAGCGGGACCGACCAGCGCGGGCGTCCCGAAGGCTCGATCATCAAGGTGCTGGAGCGCAACACGCGCGAGATCGTCGGCCGCCTGTACGAGGAATCCGGCATCTGCTTCGTCGTGCCGGACAATCCCCGCATCGGTCATCGAGTGCTCGTGCCGACGGAGCGTCTGGGCGGGGCGCGCGCCGGACAGGTCGTGCTGGTCAAACTGATCGAGCAGCCATCGCGTACGGCCCAGCCGCTCGGCCACATCACGCGCGTGCTCGGCGAGCACGCCGCTCCGGGCATGGAGACAGAGATCGCGATTCACTCCCACGGCCTGCCATTCGAGTTCCCGCGTGAAGCATTGCTGGAAGCAGAGCGCCACGGCGATTCGGTCGGGGCGGCCGCCAAACGCAACCGCGAAGATTTGCGCGAGCTGCCGCTCGTCACCATCGACGGCGAGGATGCGCGCGATTTCGACGACGCGGTGTACTGCGAGCCGGTGCGGGGCGGCTGGCGGCTCATCGTCGCCATCGCGGACGTCGCCTACTACGTCGAGCCGGGCTCCGCGCTCGATGAGGAAGCACGTCATCGAGGCACATCGGTGTACTTCCCGAACCGTGTGTTGCCGATGTTGCCCGAGGCTCTATCGAATGGTCTGTGCTCGCTGAAGCCTCGCGTGGATCGTCTATGCCTCGCCTGCGAGATGCGTGTGACGCGCGAGGGAAATGTCACGCGCTCACGCTTCTTCGAAGCGCTGATGCGCTCGGCCGCTCGCCTGACATACACCGGCGTGGCCGCCTACCTCACCAATCCCTCCGCCGTGCACGATGAGGATGTGCAGGCGGTGGGCGGCCATCTCGAACACCTGCACGCCGTCTTCAAGGCGCTGCATCGCGCCCGTGTGCGGCGCGGCGCACTGGACTTTGACGCGCCGGAGCTCAAAGTGCATTTCGACGAGCATGGCCGCATCGCCGCTTTGGTCGAGCACACGCGCAACGATGCGCATCGGCTCATCGAAGAGTGCATGATCGCCGCGAACGTGCAGGCGGCGCGGTTCTTGAAGAAGCACCGCATCGTGACGCTCTATCGCGTGCACGGCCGGCCGGAAGCCGAGCGGCTGGATTCCCTGCGGCAGTTCCTGCAGGGCTTCGGCATCCACCTGCCGACGGATCGCGACATCGGGCCCAAGGATCTCAGCCAAGTGTTGCAGCAGACCATGGCCTCGGAAGAAGCGCATCTCATCCAGACCGTGGTGGTGCGCTCCATGCCTCAGGCCGTGTATCAGCCCGAGAACATCGGGCACTTCGGTCTCGCGCTTTCGGAGTATGCACATTTCACTTCGCCCATCCGGCGTTATCCGGATCTGCTGGTGCATCGGGGCATCCGCCATGTCTTGCGCAATGGCGGCGCCGACGGATGGGATCTGTCGCCTGTCGCCGCGGTGGGGCTCGGTCAGCAATGCTCGTTTACCGAGCGTCGCGCCGATGAGGCGACCCGTGACGCCTTGTCGTGGCTCAAATGCGAATACATGAGCAACAAGATCGGCGAGGAGTTCGATGCGATCGTGACGGGCGTGGTCGATTTCGGGCTGTTCGTCCAGGCTCGGGGGCTGCAGATCGACGGCCTGGTGCACGTGAGCACGTTGGGTGCGGATTATTTTTCGCGCGACCACTCGGGCTATCGGCTGGTCGGATCGCGCAGCGGTCGCGTTTTCCGCTTGGGCGATCACCTGCGGGTGCGTCTGATCAATGTGGTCATCGACGAGCGCAAGATCGATTTCGAGCTGGCGGACGCGCCGCGCGTCGCGCAGCAGCTGCGCGGGCCATGGGTGCGTAGGCGGGGACGCCGATGAGCCAGAGTGATCATGGGCGCGAGTCGCTGGTGTTCGGCATGCACGCAGTGCGAACGCTCCTGCAAAGGCGTCCCGAGCGTGCGCTGACTCTGATTCTTCAGAAAGGGCGCGAGGATGCGAGGGTCAGCGAGTTAGTGCAGCTCGCGCAGGCCTGCGGCGTGCGCATCGAGTGGCGTGAGGCGCGCGAGCTGGACCGGCTCGCCGGCGGAGAGCGAAGCCAGGGCGCGTGCCTGCAGGTGCGGCCGGCGACCACGCTCGGCGAAGGCGCCCTCGATGACTTGCTCGAACGCGCTGGGCCGCAGCCGCTGTTGCTCGTGCTGGACGGCGTTCAGGATCCGCACAATCTGGGCGCGTGCCTGCGCACCGCCGATGCGGCCGGCGCCTGCGCGGTCATCGCACCGCGTGACCGGGCTGCGGGGCTGTCGGCCACAGTAAGAAAGGTGGCGTCCGGCGCGGCCGAAACCCTGCCCCTGATCCAAGTGGTCAATCTGGCGCGCACACTGCGCTGGCTGAAGGAGCGCGAAATCTGGATCGTGGGAACGGACGATGAGGCGTCCGCGTCGCTTTATGGCGCGAAATTGACTGGGCCCTTGGCCGTGGTGCTCGGCGGTGAGGGTTCGGGGTTGCGCCGGCTCACTCGCGAGGGCTGCGACCTGCTGGTCCGCATCCCTATGAAAGGCGTGGTGGAAAGCCTCAACGTCTCGGTCGCCGCCGGCGTTGTGCTCTACGAGGCGGTCCGGCAACGGGAAGCGGCCCAGTGACTTGGGGGCGGGGTCACTAGTCACCGGTCCCTTCTTCCGATACCATGCGCGACCCCCTGCGGCTAGCCCGCTGGATTCCATTCAATCAACTCCTTGCCGCACCGGCCTTCTCGACCCGGGCGGCGAACCCACAAGGAGCAGCTATGCGACATTACGAGATCGTCTTCCTGGTCCATCCCGACCAGAGCGAGCAGGTTCCGGCGATGCTGGAGCGCTACAAGGGCATGATCGCCGCCGGCGACGGCGTGGTGCATCGCCTGGAGGATTGGGGTCGGCGTCAGCTGGCGTACCCGATCGCCAAGGTGCACAAAGCCCACTATGTCCTCATGAATATCGAGTGTGACAGCAAGACGCTCGCCGAGCTGACCGGAGCGTTCCGCTTCAGCGATGCGGTGTTGCGTCACCTGGTGATCAAGATGGACGCCGCCGTCACCGAGCCCTCGCCGATGGCCAAGGGCGAGGAGGGACGCGACGAGCGCTTCTCGGACGACGGCGACGAGGAGTCGGCTTCACAATCGGCCTGATCCGGGATCCGATCGGGGTCCCGCCAGGGTCGCCGATCAGCCGCTCCTCGAGCTCCGTCCACCTGCATAGATGAGGTTTTGTCATGGCCCGTTTTTTCCGCCGCCGCAAGTTCTGCCGCTTCACCGCCGAAGGCATCGAGCAGATCGATTACAAGGATCTGGGGATCCTCAAGAGCTACATCACCGAGACCGGCAAGATCGTGCCGAGCCGCATCACCGGCACCAAGTCGCACTACCAGCGCCAGCTCGCCACCGCCGTCAAGCGCGCGCGCTTTCTGGCGCTGCTGCCCTACACCGACCAGCACTAACGTGGCGGTGCTGCTGGACAGTCGCATAATGAGCTGACCATCAGTCTCTACCGGCCAAGCCCAGACATTCCTGGCGAAGATTTTCGTTGGAGAAGGTCTTGCGAGCATCGAGTGCTTCCAGCGCAGGGTAGACGACTGTTCGGTTGCGATTCATCGCCTTAGGGTTCGCCGGGCGCGCAGGGGCGCCGGGCAGAGTTGCATGCATCAAGCCATCGCCGCCTGGTTGATCCAGCGATCGTGGCGCGCCGCAGTCGTGAGCGCCGTTTGCGGCGCGTTCGCGCTGCAGATGCCGGCGCCTTTCGCCATTCTGGCCGGCGCCGTCCCCACGCTCATCGCGCTGCGCTTCGGCGTGCAAAGCGGACTCATCGTGGCGGCGGCGGGCGCCGTCGCCGCAACATTCATCGTGCTGTCGGTCGCGGAGTCGGGCTCGTGGCTGTTCGCTGTGGTTGCGCTGATGTTCGCCGCCCCGGTGCTGCTCGCGGCGCTGATGCGGAACACGGGTTCGTTGAACCTCTGTTATCAATCGGCGGCGCTTGCGGCGGCGGCGTTGCTGATCGCGGTGTACCTCGCGTTGCCCGATCCGGTCGCTGTCTGGGCGCAGCTGCTGCATCAGGCGCTCGATTCGATGGCGGCCGCCGGCTTTCAGTTCGAGGCCGACCAGGACGAGATCGTGGCCGTCTGGTCGCTGACGATGTGGGGCGCGATGGCGGCCCTGGCGTTCGCGACAACGTTCGGCGGGTTTCTGCTCGGACGCTGGTGGGATTCGCTGCTAACCTCCCCGGCGGGCCAGTTCGGGGCGGAGTACCGCCGGCTCAGGCTCGGCAAGGCGCTGGGCGGCGCAGCCACCGTGCTCTTCGTGTTGGCGCTGTTCGTGCATTCTTCGCTAGTGGCCTCGCTCGCCTGGGTGGCGTTTGCGGCCCTGGCGTTTCAAGGGCTGGCCGCCGCGCATCGAATGAAGGCGGGCGGACGGCTCAACCGCGGCTGGCTGGCGGTCATTTACGTGCTGCTGTTCATGCCGTTGTCGACTTCGATCACGGTTTTTGTCCTCGCGATCTGGGGATTTGCGGATAATTGGCTACGGCCGCGGGTCGGTCAGGCCTGAGCGGCCTGGGCGGGCGTGGGAACATCGGCGCGAGGCCGGGCAGGCGCAGGCCGCCGCCGCAGCTTCGTTCGCGAATTGAACTGCTTCGTTACAACTTCGGGTGCTCCATGGAAATCATTCTGCTGCAGAAAGTCGCCAACCTCGGAAACATCGGGGATCGCGTCAAGGTGAAATCCGGCTACGGCCGTAACTACCTGCTTCCCCAGGGCAAGGCGGCGCTCGCCACGGCGGAGAACATCGCCAAGTTCGAAGCGCGCCGCGTCGAGCTCGAGAAAGCGGCGCAGGCTGAGCTGGCTGGCGCCCAGGCGCGCGCCGCGAAGCTCGAAGGCTTTACGCTCACGCTCACGGCCAAGACTGGCGGCGAAGGCAAGCTGTTCGGCTCGATCGGTACTTCGGACATCGCCGAAGCCTGCCAGAAGGCCGGGCGCCAGATCGAGCGTTCCGAAGTGCGTCTGCCGCAGGGGCCGATCCGTCAGGCAGGCGAGCACGTCGTGCAGCTGCATCTGCACACCGACGTCACCGTCGATCTGCCGGTGGTGATCTCGCCCGAAGAGTAACAGCGCGCACGCGAGTCATGCCGGACGCCGACGCGAAAGTCTCGATCGTCAGCGCGCGCCGCGCGCGCGAGAAGGCCGCGATCGACGAGATTCGCACGCCGCCGCACTCGGTGGAAGCCGAGCAGGCGGTGCTCGGCGCCCTGATGCTGGACAACCGCACCTGGGACGCGATCGCCGATCGCATCGCCGCGAACGACTTCTACCGGCGCGACCACCAGATCATCTTCGAAGCGATCGCCGAGCTGGCGAGCCGCGGCGAGCCTTGCGACGCCGTCACGCTCTCGGAGTGGCTGGAACGCAAGGGTCTCGCGGAGCAGACCGGCGGGCTCGTCTACCTCGCCGCGCTGGTGCGCGACACGCCCAGTGCTGCGAACGTGCGCGCCTATGCAGATGCGGTCCGCGAGCGCTCGACCCTGCGCCAGCTCATCCATGTGGGCGGCGAGATCGCCGCGAGCGCCTACAACCCCGAGGGGCGCGAAGCCGGTGAAATCCTCGATGAAGCGGAACGGCGCGTGTTTGAGATCGCTGAGGGCCGCAACAAGACCGGCTCCGGGTTCGTCGCGCTCAAGGAGGAGGTCGGCCGCGTCATCGATCACATCGACATGCTGGCGCAGAACCCTGGCGCGCTCACCGGGGTGAGCACGGGATTCAAGAGCCTCGATGAGATGACGGCGGGATTGCAGAAGGGCGATCTGATCATCGTCGCCGGGCGGCCCTCCATGGGCAAGACCACCTTCTGCCTCAACATCGCCGAGAACGCGGCTTTCGGGCCGAAGCAGGCCAGGGTTGGCGTGTTCAGCATGGAAATGTCCCGCGAGCAGCTGGCTTTTCGCATGGTGTCCTCGCTCGGTATGGTCGATCAGAGCCGCTTGCGCACCGGCCAACTCGGCGACGAAGACTGGCTGCGCATCAACACCGCCATCAACATGATGAAGTCGTCGCACATCTACATCGACGACACCCCTGCGCTCACGCCCACCGAAGTGCGTGCGCGCGCCCGGCGCCTGAAGCGCGAGCACGGTCTCGACCTGATCGTTCTCGATTACCTGCAGCTCATGCAGGTGGCCGGCAACAAGGAGAACCGGGCTACGGAAATCTCGGAGATCTCGCGTTCGCTGAAGGCGCTCGCGAAGGAGCTGTCGTTGCCGGTCATTGCGCTCTCGCAGCTCAATCGCAGCGTGGAGCAGCGCACCGACAAGAAGCCGGTGATGTCCGACCTGCGCGAGTCGGGCGCCATCGAGCAGGACGCCGACCTGATCATGATGATCTACCGCGAGGAGGTGTACGACCCGAACACCCCGCGCAAAGGCATCGCCGACATCATCATCACCAAGCAGCGCAACGGCCCGGTCGGCGAAGTGCAGCTCACGTTCCTCGGCAAGTACACGAAGTTCGAAAACTACACGCCCGAGCAGGCCTACGGCGACGGGCCATTCGGCTGATGAGGCGGGCGCCAGATGCGTCGCGCCGGTCGAGCCGGCCGCCGATGTTCCACGGCAGACGAGCGCAGACCATCGCAGCAAAGCACTAGAGCCCTGGATTCATCTTGGATTTCCCCAGCGTCACTATCGACCTCGCCGCCCTGCGCAACAATCTTGGCGTAGTGCGGCGGCTCGCCCCCGATTCTCGCTTGCTGGCCGCCGTGAAGGCGGACGGCTACGGTCACGGACTGATCGAGTCGGCCCGTGCGCTGAGCGACGCAGACGCGTTCGGCGTTGCGCGGATCGGCGAGGCGCTGGCGTTGCGCGAGGCGGGCGTTGCACATCCGATTCTGCTGCTCGAAGGTGTGTTCAGCGCGCAGGACCTCGCTGAGGCGGCCGCTTTTCATCTCGACGTGGCCGTATGCTCGTTCGAGCAAGTGGCGATGCTCGAAAGCTTCGCCGCGCCGCGCAGCCTCGCGGTGTGGTTGAAGATCGATACCGGCATGAACCGGCTGGGGATTTCTCCCGATCGCTTCGTGGACGCTCATTCTCGCGTGAGCCGCAGCCCGGCCGTGCGCACGCTGAGAGTGATGACGCATCTGGCGTGCGCCGAACGGCTCGACGACCCGTTTACGTCGCGCCAGTTGGCGGCCTTCGATGAGGCGACCCGCTCGCTGGGACTGGAGCGCAGCATCGCGAATTCCGCAGGAGTGATCGGCTGGCCGCAGGCGCGGCTCGAATGGGTGCGGCCGGGCATCATGCTGTACGGCGTCTCGCCGATGCCGCATACCAGCGCCGCCGAGTTGGGCTTGCGTCCCGCGATGACGCTGCGCACGCGCGTGATCGCCGTGCGTGCATTGCGCGAGGGCGACAGCGTCGGATATGGGTGCGCCTGGCGCGCCCAGCGCAAGTCTCGCGTTGCGATCGCCGCGATCGGCTACGGCGACGGCTATCCGCGCACGATGCCGAACGGTGCTCCGGTGCTGGTCGGCGGCCGTGAGGCGTCGATCGCCGGGCGTGTGTCCATGGACCTGACCGCGATCGATGTGACGGACCTGCCCGACGTTGCAGTGGGAGAGGAGGTCGTACTGTTCGGCGCCGGGCTGCCGGTCGAGCGTGTCGCGGCCAGCGTCGGCACGATCGGTTATGAGTTGCTGTGTCGTGTGACGCCGAGGGTGAGGAGGGAAGTGATTGGCGCCGCCTCGTGAGTTGTGACTAACGACGACTCATGAAGGCTGCGACTTTTGCAGCGTCCTGCTCGATTCCGCCTGGATCGCAGAGCCCGGCGCGCTCGGAGCGGCGTACGGTGAATGTTCCTCGAGCCGCCAGTCCCAGTCGCTAGTCGCCGGTCTCAGCCTTCAAAGAATCCCATCTTCACGCCCGCCAACAGGATCACGTCGTTGTCTTGTAGCTTGCGGGCCTGCTCGCCGATGGCCGCGCCGTTGACCTGCGGGTAATCGTTCGGCTTGCCGCTGTCCACGTGCACGATGAAGAAGCCGTCGGCGCGGCGGGTGATCGCCGCGACCTGCACGCCCGGACGCCCGAGCGTGGTGAGCGCCTTGTTGAGTTCGAGCTCGCGTCCTGCGAATGCGCCGCTCAGCACCTGGAGCTTCGCCTTGGGCGGCGCTACAGGTTGCTCGCCAAGCGCCGCGCCGGTCACGGGAGCGGCGCGCACCGCCGTGGTGGCGCCGGTCGATTCGGATCTTGCCGGCGCGGCGGCTGACGCAATCGCCGAAGCCTTTTCCGCCGCGGCCGCGGCGACCGCCGACCCGGGCGTGATGACCATGGTCTTCTCGAACTCGTCCGGCTCGCTGTCGGCGCTGTGCGTGTCCGAGAAGCGCAGCTGGTGGTGACCCACCGTGACCACGTCGCCGTGCTGCAGGGCGTGCTTCTTGATCAGCTTGCCGTTGACGTAGGTGCCGTTGGTGCTGTTGAGGTCTTCGAGGAACGAGTCATTCAGGATGTTGATGATGAGCGAGTGATGGCCGCTCACCGCCGGGTTGTCGATGCGGATGTCGTTGTCGGGCAGGCGGCCGATCGTGTAACGCTCCTTGTTCATGTTGTACTCGGCCAGCACCTGACCGTCGAGGCTTAGGATCAACCGCGCCATATGCCGTGTCCCCAGTTCACTGCAGCTTAACCGAACCAACGCAAGATTCTGTCAACAACGCCGGTCTTCGCTGCGAACGAGTCGACAACTTGAGCAAGGATTATCGAGACGTTGTCGCGCCCGCCATTGTCATTAGATAGCTGAATCAATTGCTTAGCGGCGGTTTCAAGACTGGCGCCAAAGGTGCTCATAGTCAGGTGAATATCGTCGTCCTCGACCATGTCATTCAGGCCGTCCGAGCACAGGACGAAGGAGTCGCCTTTCTGCACCGGATGCTCGTGCAACTCGACCTCGACGGTCGGTTCGACTCCCAGGGCGCGGGTCACGTAGTTCTTGTTGGTGGCGCGCTGCGCCTCAGCCTGGGAATAGAACCCGCGATCCACCAGCTCCTGCAGCAGGGAATGATCCATGGTCATCTGCTCGAACCGGTTGGCGCGCAGGCGGTACATCCGCGAGTCGCCCACATGTGCGATGGCCACCCGGTTGTCGAAGAACAGGCTGGCGACGATCGTCGTGCCCATGCCCTCGCACTGCGGCTGGCTGCGAGCGGTTTGATAAATGATCTTGTTGGCGCGAGCGATCGCATCGCGCAGCACGATGCTGGGGCGCGCCATGCCAGTCTCAGGGTCCGCGGAGGTCATGTCCTGGCGCTCCATGGCCTCCTTGACCAGGCTCATGACCGTCTTCACCGCGATGCCGCTCGCGACCTCCCCGGCGTTATAGCCGCCCATGCCGTCGGCCAGCACGAACAGCCCGATATCGGCGTCTACTCCAATCGTGTCCTCGTTGTGCTCACGCACGCGTCCGACGTCGCTCACGCCGACGGAGCGGATCTTGCCTCGCATCACCGGTGCGGCCTCCATGGCGGGATAGAGCATGCCATCGGAGTGTTCACGGCAGCAGCCACTCATGCTCCGGCTGCGTGGCGCGCGCCGAGGCGCTGGCTCCCAGGAGCCTGCGCAATGCGGCCGCCATCGCCTTGCAGTCGGGGAAGCGCTCGTCAGCGGATTTGCTGAGCGCGCGATCGATGATCGTCGCTACGCCGACTGGCAGGTCGGGGCGGACCTGGTGGATTGGCGTATGCGGTTCGGTTGCGATTTTCTGCATGAGCTTCGGCATCGACTCGGCGCGAAACGGCAGCTGACCGCACAGCAGCTGGTACAGACTCACGGCCAGCGCAAACTGGTCCGAGCGCCCATCGAGCGGGCGGCCTTCCAGCTGTTCCGGAGACATGAACGACGGGGTGCCCAGGACGATTCCGGTTTTGGTTCGGCTGACGTCGGTCAGACGGGCTATCCCGAAATCCGTAATCTTCAACTCATCCGTGTCCGGGTTGAACATTATATTAGCCGGTTTGATATCCCGGTGAACCACGTTCTGGCGATGCGCATAGTCCAGCGCGTCGGCCACTCGCGCGACCAGCAGCATCACGGTCGCAGGCGGAAGGAGCCTGGCCGGATCGGCGTAGTGGCTCAGATGGCGGCCCTGCAGATACTCCATGGCGATGTACGCCAGGCCCTGGTCCTCGCCCGCATCGTAAACGGTGACGATGCCCGGGTGGTTGAGCCGTCCCGCCATCTCCGCCTCGCGGAAGAACCGCGCTCGCGCTTCCTCGAGGTCATCCTCCTCGAACTCCTCGGCGAGGGGAATGGCCTTGATCGCCACTACGCGATTGATGTGCGGGTCGCGGCCCAGGTAGACGACGCCCATGGCGCCCTTGCCGAGCTCGCGTTCGATCTCATAGCGCCCTAGCGTGCGCGAGGCGGCGGCCGTCGGCGTGCGCGGTTCGAAATCTTCCAGCTCGACCCGTGGCGTGGTCCGTTCCGTCGGCGGCGTTCGGCGCGCCTGGCCGGTGTCGGCGAGCGCGCTCTCCCGCACGTGGGCGCGGCGGCTGCGCAGATCGCGGTAGTTCGGGTCGCGCATGGCGATGCGTCGATACGCCGCCTCGGCCTTCTGAAACTGGCGGCGTCGCTCGAAATCCAGGCCGAGCTGATAGAGCAGGTCCATGCTCTCGGCGTCGAGCGGGCAGCGCTGGAAGGACTCGAAGGCGAGATCGAGCTGCCCCTGGCGCTGGAACGTGAGCCCGAGCGTGCGCAAGTTGGGGCCGGGCCCGGCCGCCTGAGACTTTGCATCGCTGCGTCGCTTCAGTTCGGCGAGCGCGTACACGGCGTAGCCCGCCGCGGCCGCCATGGTCGGCAGAGTGAGACGCACCCACAGCTGCGCCGAGCTGAGCAATCCGAATTCGCTGAGAAGCAGCGCCGCCGCAAGAAGAAGCGTCGCCAGCGCGCCCATTGCAATCCCGGCGGCGGGTAATGCGAACGCCGCGAAGGCGATCACTCCGAGCGCTGCGAGCCACTCCAGGGCGCTCGCCAGCATCGGTCGGGCGTATGTGTGACCGGTCAGCATGCTGGAGGTCGCGCTGGCGACGGCGAACGCCGCGGCGGCGTTCTGGCCCGTGGGGCTGGTCGCCATGGCAGCGGGCGTGAGCTGTGGGTCGCTGAAACCGACGATAACGATCTTGTCCTCGATCTCCTGGCGCGAAACCTCGTCCAAAGCTATGCGCCAATAAGGGATGACAGTGAACGCGCTCGCATCGGCGGAGAAGTAGTGCGGTCGGATGCGCAGCTCCTGGTGCAGCGGCGCGACGTGCTCGCCGATGACGAGATGCGCGCCGCCGTCGAACACCAGATCGGACGGCGCGCGCCCGGCGGCGCGCGCGGTGATCGCCGTCGCCATCGAAGGCAGCAACGCATCGCCGACGCGAACGGCGGCGAGATCGGAGCGAACGACTCCGTCCGCATCGCGAGGGAAGCTCATGTGGCCGAGCGCGCCCGCCGCTTCGGTGAGCTCTGGATTCGGCTCCCGCAACAGCCGTGCGGGGGCTGCTTCCAGCAACGCCGCTGGACGGGCGTCGGCGAACGCCGAGTGCGGCGCCTGAGGTCTGCTGACGCTCGTTTCGCCGATCTGCAGCTCTATCGGCAAGATGACGCCGCCGTGTTCGCGCATGGTTCTCTGCAGCCGCGCGTCGGCGTTGCGCCGCGGATCGCCGAGCAGGCTGCGCAATCGCCTCGCCTGAGCGGAGTCGCCGAGCTGCGATGATTCGAGCAGCGCGAGCGCTTCGCGCAACTGCTCCGTATCGCTTGTGCTGCGAGCCGTCTCGAGCGGAATAGTCAACGCAACGACCCGTGCGCCATGCGCGTGCAGCCGTTCCAGCGCATCGGCATGCACTTCGCGCGGCCACGGCCACGGGCCCAGACGGTCGACGCTTTCCTGATCGACGCCGGCGATGACGATCTGGCTGGAAGGGGCGGCGTCGATCGATCGCAGTACGCGGTCGTAGACCGCGAGTTCGAAGGGCGCGGAGGTCGTGGACGACAGCAGGCTCCCGACGGCCGCCACGAGGGCCGCCGCCAGCCCTCCGGATAGCCAGGAAAATCGCGCCAGTTTAACCGCCACGGGAGTACCGCAAGTCAGAGTCGGCGCGAGTATAGACGAGGCCTGTGCGACGATTTGCAGGGGCCGTCACATCGGCGAGCGATGAATCGACGATCGCGGCGCACGGATGAGGCGCGCGTCGCGAAGCGGCGACGCAAGCGCCGCGTGCGGGCGACTGGGCATGCTCTCGAGCCCGCGTGATCCGCGCCCGATTCGCGCGTCCAGGCGGCGCGCCGTTCGAAACTGCTGGCGGCGCGCCGCGTGCTTGCTGCATTCTGCGACTTTCATTCACTCCGGGCGCCCTTGGCGCAAGATCACCACCAAAGCGATGGCCAAGACGCGCGAAATCTTCGTCTGTGACCAGTGCGGCGCCGACAGCCTGCAATGGCAGGGACTGTGCCCCTCGTGCGGCGCCGGCGACACGCTCAAGAGAATGACGCTCGCGAAAGGCAAGTCCGAGCGCAAAGCGCTGGCGCCGGGCTCAGCGCGTCCGCAGCGCCTGTCCGAAGTGACCGAAGCGGACGAGCCGCGCATTGCAACCGGTCTCCAGGAGCTCGACCGCGTGCTGGGCGGCGGACTGGTGCTCGGCTCGGTGACGCTGCTCGGCGGGGATCCGGGCATCGGCAAGTCGACCATGCTTCTGCAGGCGGGCGACGCGCTGAGCCGCGCTACGCCTACGCTCTACGTTACTGGCGAGGAATCGCTCCGCCAGGTGAGCCTGCGGGCGCGCCGGCTGGGCGTAAGCGGCGATTCGCTGACGCTGCTCGCCGAAACTTCCGTCGAGACGATCATCGACAGCGCTCGGCAGGCGGAGGCGCGCGTGCTGGTGATCGATTCCATTCAGACGATGTACGCCTCCGACGTCGAGTCCTCGCCCGGATCGGCGTCGCAAGTGCGCGAGTCCGCGGCGGCGCTGGTCCGCTTCGCGAAATCTTCGGGTGTGTCGGTGCTGATTATCGGACACGTGACCAAGGAAGGCCTGATCGCCGGTCCGCGCATTCTGGAGCACATGGTCGATACGGTGCTCTATTTCGAGAGCGACGCCGGCAGTCGCTTTCGAATGGTGCGCGCGGTGAAGAACCGCTACGGCGCCGCAAACGAAGTCGGTGTGTTCGCGATGACCGAGCAGGGCCTCAAAGAAGTCAAGAACCCCTCTGCGATCTTTCTTTCGCAGCACTCGCAACCGGTCGCGGGCAGCGCCGTGATGGTGGCGCGTGAAGGCAGTCGGCCGATGCTCGTCGAAGTGCAGGCGCTCACCGATGAGTCGCAGGGCATGAATCCGCGCCGGCTTGCGGTCGGTCTGGAAGCCAATCGTCTCGCGTTGCTGCT
>Ga0079224_100000453_pt1 | contig 40117 bp, 35 predicted proteins | sample Stecom2015_FD_80414 | JGI IMG/M metagenome (GOLD analysis project Ga0079224, IMG submission 80414) | Agricultural soil microbial communities from Utah to study Nitrogen management - Steer compost 2015 | ecosystem: Environmental > Terrestrial > Soil > Agricultural land | place: USA: Utah... | reverse complement strand
CGTTTAACCTTAGGTGATGATAAGGCCGCAAGCCACTTTGACACACTCTTTAAATCTTAAAAGCGTAAAAGATCCCGCCTTAACTTAATCTTCATCCGGTGATCGGTAGCCGATGGTTTGATTACGGCCACTATTCTTAGCATCGTATAAAGCCACATCTGCCTGGGTTAATAGCATCTGTAGCGAATAACCGGCTGTTTCTGTCGATGCATAACCAAAACTCGCTGTTAAAGAAATGGGGTGCTCACATTCACTAAAATCAAGCTTTTCAACCATTTTCCGCATCGCCTCTAAACGCCGATACATTTCATTATTACTGACATCACAGGCAACAATAGCGAATTCTTCACCACCCAAGCGACCTAAAATCATGTTTTTATCAAGGATATTTTTTAGGCTGTAAACCACATGCTTAAGTACCGAGTCACCGACTAAATGGCCGAATTCATCATTAACAGCCTTAAAAAGATCCAAATCCATAATCGCTAAATGCACGGTTTGTCGCTGCGCGGCTTTGCGGGTAATAAGCTGATTTATATGAGCTTCCAAACCTTTGCGGTTAAGGATTTTGGTCATGTGATCCAGTTCCACCAGAATTTCCAGCTCCTTACGTTTTTTACTTGCCCGATAGACCCAATACACCAATAAACTCACAGCCAGAACCAACCACGCCAGCATCAACTTTTGATTCAAGCTATTCTGGGCATTCAGTTGCGCCTGTGTCTGCAGTAATTCATTGGATTTATTTATCTGCTCCAATTGCAGCTCTTTAGCCAGCACATCATGTTGCACCGCAGCGAAGGCCACCTGCTTATCCAATTTGTCTTTCATCAGTACTGATTCAATGCCACTGTGCTTGCGTAGATACTCATAAGCCAAAGTGGTATTGTTTTGTAGTTTGGCAATAGCCTCAAGCACCTGATAGGCTTTTTGTTTATGCTTAGATTCACCCAATTGCGCGGCATCTTTAAGCACCTTTTGGGCATAGTCTTCAGCCAAGGTCAAATCATTATTAGCCAAATGTAATTGTGCCAATAAGGCATCTTTGCCGGTTACAATGCTTTTAAATTGCTGGGTATCAATATTCAAACAGGTTTTTTCAACGGCTGAAATTAAACGCTCAATTTCAGCGCCCGTAAAATCATCATTTAATTGCTTGAATTGATATTCATACCACTGCAAAGCCAGAAGATCAGCAACAATGTATTGTTTCTGCGAGATGCATAAATCAAATATTTCATTAAAAACAACATCGTGAATGGCGGCGGTATTTTGTAATTCAATCTCAGCCAGTTGTCGATAGCTCATAGCCCGACAGCGTTTAAAGGGTTCAGGCTCATCTTTTAATAAGACATTGCTAAATTCGCGGGCCAACTGATAACGATCAGTCAGCAAATAACTGTTGGCGGTGGCTAAATATATGGTGTGTTTAAGATCCTTATCTCTAATATCCGGTAAGGCATTGGTGACATACTGCAAGGCTCTAAACACCGAACGATATTCGCGGTTGAAAGCGTACAAATTTGATAGGGATGATTGAACCCGGACTTTAACAAAAGTTGATTTAGCACGCGTAAAGAGTGATTCAAAAGCCTTTGCCGCTTCAGTGTATTGACCATCATACATTAAATTAAAGATTAACAGATAATCTAAGTACTCTTGTTGTTCAGTGCTTAATTGCCCGCGTTGTTGCTGCAATTGCTCAAGTGATAAGTCGAAAACTTGTTTAGAGCCACCTTTATTTTTATCCGCTTGATTTAACAACGCATCGTATTGATTCGCTGAATTTTCTTGTGTCCATATGACCATCGGCATGCTGAGAAAAATCAACGCCCCGATTATTTTAATAAAAAACTTCCTGTTCATTGGTTTGGTTTAAAAATGAGATGGTTTAGTTTTCATCGTCATCGTCATCAGGTTCAATAAAACAAATTAACTCAATATTATTTTTATTGACTTTAGTTAGAAATGCCCCATCCACTTGACCAGTCATTAACATCTCTGAAACAGATGCAAATTGTTTTAAAGAGCCTGATTGACCTAAGGTTTCTAACTGTTGAATAACATTCATATTTTCCTCCACTTTTTTATTAAAAATTATTTTTATATGACCAGATAATCGACATTTATATTAGCACATATAGGATTTGGTTTAATCATTTTTTAGCGCATTGCGCGGCTTTTTCGATCATTGCCTGATTTTTTTGCTTATCTTTACCCGGCGGAATCACCAGGGTGGTTTTCATATTCATCGGCTGCTGTGCTAAATCAATTAATTTAACCGTATCGGCGCGCATTGATTCGATTGGCAGAACCGCACACTCATATAAGGTCACCGGATGATCCGCCGAATAGGTGTCCAATAACAAATCCACCAGCAATTGCTTTTGCTGCACCGTCGATTCAAACACCTGTAGAGACTTATCACCGGCCACTCCCACCTGCCACAGAATTAAATAGGCGCTGGCATCAAACGGCCGATGGTTAAACATAAATTGACTGGCCTCGAAATGGGCACAGCCGGAACGCCCCGGATCAATCCCTAAATCTGCATACAAACAATCCTCAGCAGAAACCCCCGGCTCCATATGAGCCCGATAACCCTCTTCCCGGGCACGGCGAATGGTGACATGCGGCGGTAAAGCAAAGACCCCGGGATGGCCATAAAAAGCCCCACATACTTTTTTACCGGCACGCACTTCAGCTAAAATGGCTTCCGTCATTTCCCGATAGGTGTGACGCCGGGATTTGCCTTCGTCATAATACGATTGCAGGCTAATGACATTCGGATTCATGGATTCCACCCACTGCTCAATCAGTCGATTTGACGCCGAAACAAACACCACATCCGCCTGCTCAATATAAGTCCGCGATAAAGGCGTGATATGCGCCCCCAAAGTCATGCCCAAACCGACATTAACCAAACTACCCTGCTTTTCCTGCATTAAAAACCCCGCTGCCATTGAATGGATGGCTGATGATTATAAATAAGTTGCTGAACATGATTAAAGCCCAAACGCTGATAAAGTCGATTGGCTCGCTCGTTATTAATATGACAATAAGCCGTAAAAGACCGGCAAAATCCCTTGTCCCATACCTCTTCCATCACACTTTGTTGGGCCTGAAAAGCCAAACCCTGTCCTTCAAACTTTGCTCGTAGCATAACCCCAATAAGAGCCGTATTACCCGAGGCCATCCTTTTTAACCGTACAAAACCGGCTAATTCCTCAGACCCCTGATCAGAAGTCACTTCAATCACCCGATAGAGCGAACGCGGCTTAGATTGCTGTGATAGCTGTAACACAGTCTGAAAATTTTTCAGTGCTTTTTCATCACTTAATGGTTGGCCAATATACTGCATTATCTGCGGATCGACATAAAAATCACAAAATAGATTCCGGTGTTGTTTGTTAACATGAACAAGCTGACAATTGATGATTCATCTCCCCGATTACGCATGGCATTTTATTGTAATCTCTTTACCTGCCAACATCCAAATTTATTGCCGGTTCTTGAATCGTATTATGACCATGCTGACCAATGACCCTATTGTTAAAACCAAGAACCTATCATCGTTAATTTATTCAACTTTATAGTAAATACTTTTTGACAACAATCGGTATGATGCTAAGCTAATAGTTAGCCAAGCAACTATATATATTTTCTTCTTATGATTACTTACGAATTTGACAAGAGTGTCAGTTATTGGGTTGGCTTAACATCCCATATTTTTGGAGCCAGTCTTAACACCGAATTAGCCGGAACAGGCGTTACCCTGAGACAAGTCCAAGTTTTATCCTGTCTGGCACTTTACAGTGAAATATCCCAGAGTGAAATCGCCGATCTTATTGGAATTGAACCCTCAACGCTTGTACGAATTCTGGATCGCATGGCACGAGACGGCTGGATTGAACGGCGACCATCCACGCAAGACAGAAGAAAAAAAATCATTCAACCCACTGAAAAAGTCAGTACCAAATGGTCTGAAATTGTCGCCTGCGGAGAACGCATGGAAAAACGCGCCACCAAAGGACTGAGCGAAACACAACTTCAAAATTTAAAAGAAACATTGGCCATTATTCGAAAAAACCTTGAGGCTGAAACATGATAATTGCCACCATTCAATTGACCAGAACTTCGAATATTGACAGGCAGTTGAAAAAAACATGAGTGATTCCGAAACAAAAACAAAACTGCCTGCTTACACCATTAAAGGGCTCACCAAGGTGTATGGTGAAGGCCCAACGGCTGTACACGCGCTACGTGGTGTGGATCTGGAGATTCCTCAGGGCGAATTAGTCGTTTTACTTGGTCCATCGGGCAGTGGCAAGTCAACCTTCCTGAATATTATCGGCGGTTTAGATCGCGCCACTGAAGGAACCGTTCATTTTCAGGACCAAGAACTAACCGGCATGACCGATTCCAAACTCACACTTTACCGAAGAAATCATGTTGGCTTTGTGTTTCAATTTTATAACCTGATGCCCAGTCTGACAGCCCATGAAAATGTTGAATTAGTCACTGAAATTGCCAGTGACCCTTTAAATCCCGATGAAGCACTAAATCTGGTGGGTTTAAAAGACCGCGCCAATCATTTTCCCTCGGAACTTTCAGGTGGTGAACAACAACGGGTGGCCATTGCCCGTGCTGTCGCTAAACAGCCAACCGTGCTGTTTTGTGATGAACCCACCGGGGCACTCGACAGCACAACCGGACGCACTGTACTTAAGGTGTTAAAGGATTTAAATGAAAAACTGGGCACCACCATTTTGATAGTCACCCATGCCGCGGCCACTGCTGATATGGCTGATCGGGTTATCAACTTCGCTGATGGTGCCATTCGGGAAGTCACCAAAAACAAAACCAAAGTGAACCCCGAGGATATTCATTGGTAATTATGATATGACGCCTTTAAACCGAAAACTTCTGCGAGATCTGTGGCGAATCAAAGGCCAGGCTTTTGCCATTGGTCTGGTTATTGCTGTCGGTGTTTTGATGCTGGTTATGATGTCCGGATTGGTTAACTCACTTAATGAAACAAAACGCGCCTATTATGAACGTTATCGGTTGGCTGATGTGTTTGCTCCTGTTAAGCGTGCGCCGGAACGTATTTTAAAAAAACTGGCTGAAATACCCGGCGTGGCTATGGTCGAAGGTCGGGTTAATGGCGGTGCTTTAATTGATTTGCCCAATATTGACTTACCGATTCAAGCCCAGGCTGTTTCGCTACCGGATTTTCATGAACCGAGGTTAAATGACCTTTATCTGACCCAGGGGCGCAAACTGGAAAGTGACCATCCGGATGAAATCTTATTGCTGCATGGTTTTGCCACAGCCCATGGGCTACAGCCCGGTGATACAATCTCTGTTACCATGAACGGTTATCGGCGAAGCTTACGAATTGTCGGGCTTGCAGATTCCCCTGAATTTCTCTATACCTCTGCACCGGGTGAACTGATTTCTGAAGATGCCCGTTTTGGCGTTATCTGGATGGGCCGTAAGGCCCTGGAAGCTGCCTATGATATGGAAGGTGCGTTCAATGAAGCGCTGTTTTCACTAACCCGAAATGCCAATCTATCTGATGTCTTAGTCACGGCAGATCGAATGCTTGAGCCTTATGGCGGTATGGGTGCTTATGGTTTAGCCGATCAAAACTCAAATCGTATCATTAGTGAAGAAATCAGTGGTCTTGAAGCCACAAGTACATCCATTCCGCCTGTTTTTCTGGCCGTGGCTGCTTTTCTGCTTTACATTGTTATTTCCCGTATGGTGGAATCTGAACGCAAACAAATTGGTCTGATTAAAGCCTTTGGCTATTCTGATTTTGAAGTCGGAGCCTACTACCTGAAATTGGTTAGTGTTATCGCCGTTTGTGGTGCTTTGGCCGGGTGTTTATTGGGTATTGCAGCGGGTCGGGCATTGGCTGATTTTTACCTTGAATACTTCAAATTTCCTTTTTTGATTTTTCAGCTGGATCCGGCATCTTTCGTGACAGGTTTCGTGGTGAGTGTGGGTTCTGCTTCAGCAGGCGGTTTATTGGTTCTTAAACGGGTTTTTAAACTGACCCCGGCGTCCGCCATGCAACCACCGAAACCGCCCGATTACAGTCATACCGGCAACCAGGCCAAACAGCTGAACAAGATGTTAGATCAACCCAGCCGGATGGTATTTCGACGATTAACCAGACAACCCACACGCATGTTAGGCGCCATGATTGGCATTGCTTCTGGCATGGCGTTATCAGTTTCTATGATTATTATCATGTCAGGTTTTAATAATGTGATTGAGCTAAGTTTCAGCGTCATCGATCGGAGCGATGTCACGGTCAGCTTTAATGAAGCTGAATCCGACAAGGTTATTTTTGAACTACAAAGCCTGAAAGGCGTAATTGATGTTGAACCGGTACGGGTTGTGCCTGTGATATTACGGAATGGTCAACACAATTATCGAGGATCTATCAATGGACTCATAGAAAAACCGCGTTTGAACCGTGCATTGAACCAGGATTTATCAGCAGTTGAATTACCTAAAAATGGAATCGTCCTGGCCAGTTCCCTGGCAAATATACTGAACGCAAAACCCGGTGATATATTAACTGTCGAAGTTCGTGACGGTCGTCGTCCGGTTCTGTTAATACCGGTAACTGGAATAGCTGAATCAGCCTTGGGCTCTCCGGCCTATATGTCCATAAACGCACTGAATAGCGCATTGCGAGAACCTAACCGTGTGTCAGCGGCTTACCTGAGATTAGATGCAACACAGAGCCAATCGGTCTATCAAACCCTGAAAAAAATGCCGTCAGTGGCAGGCGTCAGCTTAAAAGAGGATGCCAGAAATGCCTTTCAGGATCAGATGGATACAGGAGCCGGTGCCATGCGCTATATTATGGTATTAATTGCTGTCGTGATTACTTTCGGCATTGTCTACAATGCGGCACGTATTGCTTATGCTGAACGAGCAAGAGACCTGGCAAGTCTCCGTGTTATCGGCTTTACCAATGGAGAAACGGCGTTTGTTTTACTGGGTGAGTTGGCTGTTATAACCCTATTTGCACTGCCGGTTGGTTCAATCCTTGGCTATTTCCTTTCATTCGTCATAGCCGCCGGTTTCAGTACAGATTTATATCAAATACCGGTGGTATTTTCGTCAGATAGTTTTGGCATTGCCATTATTGCTGTAATAATTGCGGCCATTGCTTCGGGCTGGATTGTCGAACGCGACATGAGAAGAACAGAACTCGTTACTGCACTCAAAACAAGAGAATAAATTATGAAAATTTCCCGACGGCTTATAACAATAAGCACAGTAATTATCATTGGACTTGTCCTGACTTATGCCTTCTGGCCCAGCCCTACCATGGTCGATATGGGCCAGGTCGAACGTCGTCCCATGATGGTGACCATTTCTGAAGAAGGTCGCACCAAAGTACACGATTCCTATATGGTTTCGGCGCCTGTTGCCGGTCGTTTACTGAGGGTGTCGGTCGAACCGGGTGATCAAGTGATTGCCGGTGAGAGCATTATCGGGCATATGCGTCCATCCAACCCAACGCCCTTAGATGAAAGACAAAAAACCCAAACCCAGGCCAATGTAACTGCGGCTCAGGCTGCTTTAAAGCTTGCCGCCACAGAACGTGACAAAGCGATTGCAGATAAACAACTGGCCGATATTCAGTTACGACGCAGACAAGACCTCATCAAAACCGGCGCCATCAGCGAATCTGATCTCGATAACGCTGAACGTGAAGCCCATGCAGCTTCTGCGGCTCTCGATAGTGCAGAAGCGGCCATTGCCGTTCGCCAAGCTGAGCTGGCTAGCGTTCGCGCACAATTAATCAGCTTTCATGAAAGTACCACAGAAGATGGTCAAACCAGGCCTGAAATTCCGATACCGGCACCGGCAAACGGCCGTGTGCTGCGTGTTATACAAGAAAGTGAAGTGACACTGGCGGCCGGAGCGTCAATTTTAGAAATTGGCAACATCGAAAATGATTTGGAAGTGCTGGTCGAATTATTGTCTTCCGATGCTGTGCAAATATCACCCGGAGACCGGGCGATATTCACGGATTGGGGTGGCCGCGAACAACTGAGTGGTAAAGTCGAACGGGTTGACCCTTGGGGGTTTACTAAAGTTTCAGCGCTCGGGGTCGAAGAACAACGTGTTAATACGCTCATTAAATTTACTGACCCACCGGAAGCTTTGACTCAACTGGGCCACGGGTTTAGGGTTGAAGTCCAAATCGTTATCTGGGAAAAACAGGATGCTTTGGTGGTTCCATCAAGCGCTTTGTTTCGCGAAGGTGAAGACTGGGCTGTTTTTATTGTTAAAGACGACGTGGCCACCATAAAAACTGTTAATATTGCCAGAAATAATGGCAGAGAAGCTCAGGTCATTGATGGATTGGTGGCCGGTGATCAGGTGGTGCTTTACCCGTCTTCAAGCTTAAATGAAGGTGCCAAGGTGAAGAAGCGTGATATTGACTAACCTGTTGTCGTAAATTGACCATCCATTCAACCTACGAGTGCCAATATAAGAATTGAAACTTTCAATAAAAAGGGATCACAATGATCCCTTTTTTTATCATTAAAAAATGACTCTATTCTTTTTTTGAATCCATCGATAAATCTTTGCGCCATTGATAAATACTGTAATTAGCTGAACTGAATGAGCCAGTAAATGATTCAAATAGTTTGTCTGCTTTTTTCTCTGATTTTAGGGTCTTTGACACAAACTCATAAAAATTCTCATCCAGCGGTGCCATATCAGCGTAATTTTCGAACGGAACGACCAAATTCACAGTATAAGAACCACCCACCGGATAAGACCAAGACCAGGAATACGGCCAATTATTGTCTTTGGCAACGGCACTCATCTCTTTCAAAGCGGCGTTCATTTGCCGGCCTTTACCCATTTTAACCTCATAATGTGTCACACCAACATAATTGGCTTTGACATCATCACCCCAGTTGGAATTCTTGCGGTCAAGTTCCGAAAAGTTATGACTGTATGAGTCAACATGCGGATGAACGGTTTCCATAAAATGAGGGTTAGCATCTTTTTCATCCCAAACCTGATAACTGTCCTGTTCCGCCCATTCGGCACAACAAGAACGAACCACATAATAATTAAGATCTTCACCGGTCACCGGTACATAGACTTGCCATTGACGGGTATCCCCCATTTTACCCGCTCGGCTAAATGCGCTTTTAAAGACGCTTCAAATTGACTTCCATGACCGGCTTTCGGCACCATGGTCCAACTATCAGCGATAACTGTTGGTTGTTCCTTATCAGCGGCCACACACCAGCCCGGAATAAGTAATAATACACACACAATTGAATAGAATTTATTCATGATTTTTCCCCTTTTAGATTGACCACTGTGCAATATGCACAGCAGTGATTGCGAAATAATCGCTTAATCAACATACAGCAATAATAAAAATCTGTCTATTAAAAATATGCGCAATTAAATTGCTATAAAACTAATTTATAAAGGCCTTCAGAAGCTAACTTCAAAATCCTTCAATCAATTACTTTGCCGGGGTTTAAAATGCCTTTGGGATCAAAACTGTGTTTAATAGATTTCAGTAAAGCAATCTCGGCAACCGACTTTGAGTAACTAAGATAGGGTTTTTTCAATAATCCCACCCCATGTTCTGCAGAAATACTGCCACCCAATTCTTCAATCAAACCATAAACATGATCATTGACTGCTTCGCATTGCTGTTTAAAATCAGCCACTTTGAGTGTTTCGGGTTTTAAAATATTTAGATGTAAATTACCATCACCAATATGGCCAAACCAAACCGTCTCAAAATCCGGGTATTCCTGTTCTAATAAGCCATCCAAGCGCTGCATAAAGTCAGTGACCTTAGATATTTTCACTGAAATGTCGTTTTTATAAGGGGTAAAATGGGCAATGGCTTCAGAAATACCTTCTCGGTAGTGCCACAGTTGTTTAGCTTGCTCGATACTTTGGGCAATAATGCCATCAGTAATGTCACCATTTTCCAAACCGTGCTCAAAAACCGCCATGGCCGCGGTTTCGTCTTCATCAAATTCCAACAACACGTAATAAGGATGCAATTGATCAAAGGGGTTGTCCAACTGACGATGAACCATCACCCGTTTCAGCGCACGATCTGAAAAAAACTCAAATGAAGATAAGCGAAACTGCTGTTGCGCGGCCTTAAAAGTCGCCATCACCGCGGCTAAATTGGCTAAAGACAATAACATCACCATTTGCGGTGGTGGCGGATCGACCAATTTAATTTCAGCCGCAACGATAATCCCCAGAATACCTTCTGAGCCAATCATTAAATGCCGGATATCCGGGCCGGCGGCATTTTTAACCAAGCCATTATTTAATTCCAATAATTCACCAGCAGCCGTGACCACAGTCAAACCCATGACATAATCACGGGTTAAGCCATAACGCAGCACCTTAATACCACCAGCGTTGGTGGCGATATTACCACCAATATGACTGGAACCGGCTGAAGCAAAATCCACCGGATACATCAGTCCATGCTGTTCGGCAAAAATCTGTAATTGTTCGGTAATAACACCGGCACCCACCTGGACGGTACGGTCAATGGCATTCAATTCACCGATTTGATTTAAGCGCACCAGCGAAATAACCCATTCACCATTGGTCGCCACAGCGCCGGCACTGTAACCGGTACGACCACCGGAAGGCACCACTGACTGATTATGGGCATGGGCCACTCGCATAATGCCCTGCACCTGTTCGGCACTATCCGGATAAAAAATAACCGACGGCTTGGGTTCATGAAAGCGGGTCCAGTCTTGACCAAAATGCTGTAAATCCGCAGGCCGGGTGGAATGAGCGATTGCCTTTAAATCATGTTTTAATAAATTGGCCAGTTTATCCGGTGACATTTTTGTTAAAATCCTCAAATTGACGTTAAAAAGAGACTATTCCAAGAATATGAGCAAACTCTCCTTAAGTAAAGAAAAAATCAAAGTGGTTTTGCTAGAAGGTATTCACCCGGAAGCGGAACAACTTTTCCGCCGAGACGGTTACCACCAAATCATCACCATTGACAGCACTCCACAAGATGATGAACTACATGAAATCATTCGTGATGCCCATATTGTCGGTATTCGCTCTCGCACCCAACTCAGTGATGTTAATCTGGATGCCTGCGATAAACTCATGGCGGTGGGTACTTTTTGTATCGGTACCAACCAAGTCGATTTAGACACCTGTAAGGCCCGTGGTATACCGGTTTTTAATGCACCATTCTCCAACACCCGTAGCGTAGCAGAACTGGTGTTAGGTGAAATTATTTTATTGCTACGCGGTATCCCGGAAAAAAATGCCGCAGCGCACCGTGGTGAATGGCAAAAATCAGCCCACCGATCTCACGAAACCCGAGGAAAAACCTTAGGTATTGTCGGTTATGGTCACATCGGATCTCAATTAGGCGTTTTGGCGGAAGCCTTGGGCATGCATGTGTTATTTTATGACATTGAAAATAAGCTGCCTTTAGGCAATTGCCATGCGGTCGCCAGTTTAGATGAATTATTGCCCCAAGTTGATGTTCTGTCCTTACATGTACCGGCCACAGATTTAACTGAAAATATGATTACGGCCAAACAACTGGCACTGCTGCCCGTCGGTGCACATCTTATTAATGCTGCGCGTGGCAATATTGTTGTCATTGACGATTTGGTGAAGGCACTACACTCCGGGCACATTGCCGGTGCTGCGATTGATGTTTTTCCTGAAGAACCGGCCAGTAATGCAGACATCTTCGAGTCACCGTTAACTGATTTTAACCAGGTCATCTTAACACCACATATTGGTGGTTCTACTCAAGAAGCGCAGCGTAATATTGCTAACGAAGTGGCTGACAAACTGATTAAATATTCTAATAACGGCTCAACCTCTTCAGCTGTTAACTTTCCGGAAGTGTCATTGCCGACTTTGCACCCCGATTTAACAAGGGTCATGCATATTCACGACAATAAACCCGGTATGTTAAAAAAAATCAACCAGGCCTTTTCCCGCGAAAACATGAACGTGGCCGCCATGTACCTGCAAACCGCCGGCGATGTGGGTTACGTTATTATGGATGTGCAATGCGACTCCTCTGACGCCATTGTGCATCAACTAAAAGACATTTCCGGCACCATTCGGGTGCGGGTTTTACACTAGAGAGATATTATGCGAACCATTCTAATTATACTGGCTTTTATAGCCGCCTTCCAAGTTCACGCCACTGACGCAGCCACTGAACTAAATGCCGTACTGGATAAAATCCAACAGACCCAAAAAGACCACTGGCCACAAACAGCGGCCTATTACGGCGACCAATCAAAAGCCGGTGAACTTAATGATGTGTCAGAAAAGCATTATAAAAAAGTCCGCACCGATTTAGCCAACTTACATTCACAATTAACGGCACTAAATACGGACGGCTTAAGTTTTCAGGAGCAGATTTCTCGGCAAATGCAATTAGACAGTTTACAGCAGCAAATTGCTGATATCGATTTTAAGGAATACCAAGTACCGATTAATTCAGAAAGCTCTTTTCATGTGGGCTTGGCCACCATGCATCGTTATTTAGCGTTTAAAACCACCCAGGATTTTGACAATTACCTCAATCGCTTACAGCAGGTTCCCCGCGTTGTTGACCAGCATATTGATAACCTAACAGCCGGTTTAAAAAGAGGCTTTACCCAGCCGCGGGTTATTCTTGAACACTACCCTGAATTTATTGATGGTTACATAAATGAGACGGTTGCAGAGTCAGGTTTTTATGTGCCATTTTTAACTAAACCGGCACAAGTTAGCGATGCGCAATTTAAAGATTACCAACAACAAGCTGAAAAACTAATCAGTAAAAAAATTAATCCCAGCTACCAGCGCTTTAAAGAATTTATGGTGAAAACCTATTTACCTAAAACCCGTACTGAGATTGGTGTTTACCAAGTGCCGGACGGTGAAGCCTATTACCAACAACAAATTAAAGAATACACCACCCTCGATTTAACCCCCAAAGAAATCCATCAAATTGGACTTAACGAAGTTAAACGTATCCGTACTGATATGGAAGGTATTATCGAGAGCCTTATTGAACAAGGTGAATTTGTTCCGCAAACAGATGACAGCTTTGCGGAATTTATACAGTTTCTACGCACGGATGAGCGGTTTTATCCAAAAACAGCCGAACAACTGCTTAAAGAAGCCTCTTATATCGCCAAGCAAATGGACGGTAAATTACCCCAGCTATTTAACAAATTGCCACGTCAGCCGTACACCGTTAAACCGGTACCCGCTGCCATTGCAGCCAACTACACCACCGGCCGTTATGCCAGTGCGCCAATTGATTCCACTCGCTCAGGTGAGTATTGGGTTAATACCTATGCCTTAGATAAACGGCCGCTTTATAACCTGGAAGCCCTGACTTTTCACGAAGCTGTCCCCGGTCACCACCTGCAAAATGCCCTCACCCAAGAGCTTGATGATTTACCTGAATTTCGTCGCCGTGGTTACATTTCAGCCTTTGGCGAAGGTTGGGGTTTGTATTGTGAAAAACTGGCCAAAGAAGTGGGCTTTTATCAAGACCCCTATTCAGACTTTGGTCGCCTTACTTACGAAATGTGGCGCGCCATGCGCTTGGTGGTGGATACCGGTATGCATGCTATGGCCATGACGCGTGAAGAAGCTATTAACTTAATGCGCGATAACACCGCCTTGTCTGAGCATAATGTACGCACTGAAATCGATCGCTACATCGGCTGGCCGGCTCAAGCATTATCTTATAAACTCGGTGAAATTAAAATTTGGGAACTACGCCGTAAAGCCGAACAAGCCTTAGGTACTGAGTTTGATTTACGCGATTTCCATGACACCATCCTATCAGGCGGTGCAGTGCCTCTAAAGGTTTTGGAACAAATGATTGATCGTTATATCGCCCAACAACAATAAATGTCAGAACCCACAAAAAAAGGCTTTGATTCAAAGCCTTTTTTCACTTTACTAATCAGTTTCTCATTCTTACTTGTCTTTAACACCCGCTGCTTTTAGGATTTTTGCCAAGGGACAAAATCCGGTAAAACTGGACTGCAGTAAGTTAAAGCCAACAAAAACGGCAACCCATAACCAAGTGGGTTTAAGTAAATTAACATCACCGGTAATATGTGCCAACAGTAAACTGAGCAAAATAAATAAACCGGCCAAACGATGAATCCAACGATCAATAGTCATAACATAACCTCATGTAAGTAATGTCTGATATTTTACATAAGTTTTGTTTTATATGCAATCTATTTAATGTATGATTTTTGAACAAGCCTGTTACAATATCGCTTTACCCACATAAATAACTTAAATGAGCTTAATTAAAAAACGTTTCCGTAGCTTTCTGCCGGTGGTGGTTGACGTGGAAACCGGTGGTTTTAATAATCAAACCGATGCTTTACTGGAAATTGCTGCGGTTATTTTAGATATTGACGAAACTGACGGTTTAATTAAGCCGGTAGAAACCATTAATGCCTATGTTAAACCGTTCGAAGGCTCTCATATTGACCCCAAATCATTAGAAATCACCGGTATCGATTTGGATCATCCCTTACGACAGGCACTCGATGAAAAAGATGCCTTAGGAAAAATTTTTACAGCAGTCCGCAAACACTTAAAAGAAACAGGCTGTACCCGGGCGGTACTGGTTGGTCATAATGCCCATTTTGATTTGGGGTTTTTACATGCAGCAGCTGAACGTGCCGGTATTAAACGCAATCCATTTCACCCATTTAGTTGCTTTGATACGGTCACTTTAGCAGCATTAGCTTACGGCCAAACGGTGTTAGCGCGAGCCATTGATGCCGCTGACATCGAATGGGATAGCGATCAAGCACACTCAGCTTTATACGATACCGAGAAAACTGCCGAATTATTTTGTAAAATTATCAATTCCGCCCACCAAAGTGGACTCTACAAAAGCAACGTTGGGGATAAAGAGTAAAAGTCAGCCGTTAAGATTGTAACAACCTACATTAAATGGATATTGTCTGGGTGCCTTGGCTCATGCCAAACCCAGATAAATAAGCTCAAAATAATAAAGACTTATACATAAATCCGGGGCCTCGATAAAAGGTGATAAAATTAATTACTCATGGCGCTCATAAAGGCATTGGCCTCATTAATTGAACGTTCCATTTCTGCCACCAGTTCAGCCACATTGCTTTCGATGCGTTTATATTCTTGTTGTAATGCTGAAATAGCTCGGGCATTGAGGTTGTGCTTAAGGTACAGCACTTGATCCTGAAATACAGCCAGTACCGGAGGGATTTTTTGCTGAGCATTTTTCATTGCCCGTAAGAGTTTCTGATATTCTTGACGTGTTGCTTGCAACTGTTGCGCACTGTCCGCGCGTAATTCACGGTTACTGTATTTATCGAGCTCTTGTTGCCATTCTTCGAATAAGTCTTCGGATACTTTTTCAATGGCTGCAATACCTTCATCAACCTCAGTAGCTGCTGCTTCACTGCGATCATATTCCCGTTGTAGCTTTTTATAGATTTTTTCTAAATCACCACCCTTGTAAGCCACCACTGAAGCGAATTGTTCTAAAGCTGAACTAAACTGTTCCTTGGCGTCTTCCTGACTGTCACGTGCTTCTTGCACCCGATCCACTAAAATATCACGCTTGTAAACACCAAACTTTTCCATGGTGTTGTAATAAACCGGCGAACAAGCTGCCAATGAAAAGCCCATCCATAATAAGATCGTTTTTTTAACCATCGATATTCTCAAAACACAAAAGGGTCATTATACATCTCCACCAATGCCCTGAAAAAACTTTACCCTTGAGACTTTCATAAATATCGCAACTTAAAATAAAACATCTGTTAACTCGTTGACCTAATTAATGGGATAAGAAAGCGACAATTAAAGGCTATAAGCCACTAAAAAATCAGTCGACAACCCCTTGTATATCATACGTATGTTTGAATATCCGTTAATATATCGCTTGAAACCAGTGGCGTAAATCATGATAATCCACCACTCTTTATACAACTTGAATAACATGCATTTTAATGGTGTCGTTTTTCCTGGGCAAGGTGCACAAAAACTGGGGATGGCTAAAGATTTTGTTGCTGAATATACTGAATCGGCAGAAGTTTTTAACAAAGCCAATGAGATTTTAGCTTTTGATATTAACCAAGTCTGCAATGAAGACGAAGCGTTATTAAATCAAACCAACTATACGCAACCTTGTATTTTAACCACTGAAATCGCGATGTTTTCAGCTTTAAAAGCCCACCATAACTTTAACCCAAACTTGTTTGCTGGGCACTCCTTAGGTGAATATGCCGCGTTAGTGGCTGCTGAAGTTCTACCCTTTGAGCGGGCTTTAGAGATTGTCGCCCGTCGTGGTGAACTGATGAACCAAGCCAATGAAGAAGGTGCGATGGCAGCGGTTATTATGGACATGATTGATTTGCATATTATTGGCAAAATAGCTGCTGACTACGATATCGATATCGCCAATGACAACTCAGCCCAACAAGTGGTGTTGAGCGGACGTAAAGCCGATTTAGATAACACCCTTGAAGCCTTAGCCCAACAATTCGTAGGGCAATCATTCAGAGCCGTACCCTTAACGGTTAGTGCGGCTTTCCACTCACGCTGGATGGCGCCGGTTGAAGCTGAGTTTCATAATTTTTTACAAGATTTTATGGCTGACATAAATACTGAAAACTTACCGAAAGTGGCATCAAATTTTCTTGGCGAATTTTATCAAAAAGACAGCCAGCAGTTAATCGACGCCTTGGCCAAACAACTTAGTGGTACCGTGCAATGGCGTAAAAACATGGAATTACTTAAATCGTGCCAGATTATAGAACTGGGTCCAAACCGGCCACTACGGGGCTTCTTTAAATCCATCGGCGTTGATATAACGTCTGTTATTAACCTAAAGAGCGCGAATAAGGCATTCGGTTTATAATATACTCTATCTTTTGTCGGGGACAACAAATGAATATTTTCAATAAGAACCAATGGGCGCTCATTTTAGGCGGCTCCAGTGGTTTTGGACTAGCCAGTGCTAAAAAACTAAGTGCACAAGGCATGAATATCTGTATCGTACACCGCGATAGACGCGGCGCCATGGGTCAAATCAATAAAGATTTTGATGACATTAAAAATATCGGCGTTGAATTTGTCAGCTTTAATGTCGATGCCTTAAGTGAAGCCGGTATGGAAACCGTTTTATCCGGCTTATCAGAAGCCATGGGCTCACAAGGCAAAGTTCGGGTTTTATTGCACTCGATTGCTTTTGGCAACCTTAAGCTGATAGCTCCACAAAAGCCACAGACTGAGCAACAACCGTCTGCAGTTAAACAATTAGCACAGAAATTAGGACTGGATGAAGCCAAAATCGACGCCGCAGTTGCGGACTTAATGGCTGAAGGTGTGGGTGAAGTCTTTCCACTCGAAACACCTGCATACAGTGACATGTTAATCGAAGATGAAGACATGGCTCGCACCATTTATAGCATGGGCACCAGTATGCTCACTTGGACACAAAAAGTATCTCAGTTAAAATTGTTTGCTGATGATGCCCGCGTTTTGGGTTTAACCAGCGAAGGTAACACCATAGCGTGGCGTGGATATGCCGCGGTTTCTGCGGCTAAAGTGGCTTTAGAATCAGTCTCCAGATCCATTGCCGTTGAATTTGCTTCGCAAGGTATTCGTTCCAACATTATTCAAGCCGGTGTTACTGACACCAAAGCACTACAAGCGATTCCCGGCAGTGCTCGGATGAAATCCGTAGCGCGTTTAAAAAATCCGTTCAAACGCTTAACCACTCCGGAAGATGTGGCTGACGTGGTGTTTTTATTGTCGCGTGATGAAGCCCAGTGGATTAACGGGGCTTTAATCCGAGCTGATGGCGGCGAGCAAATTGCTTCATTTTAAGCGGATATAATATGTTATACATACACGGTGCCGGCCACTATCACCCTGAAAATATCATTGATAATGCCTATCTGGAAGCATTGGGTATTGAAACCACCAATGAATGGATTTTAGAGCGTGTCGGCATAAACAAACGCCACACGGTAATGGATTTAGAGGATCTTAAACGAACCCATAATCAAGAAATCGGCGAAACCAAAGTCAACGAAAGTAGTGCCGAGATGGGTGCTAAAGCCATTGACATGGCCTTACGCCGTGCCAACATCACCCAAGCTGATATTGGCATGGTAATTTCAGCCACCTGCGCCCCGGCTTATTCATTACCGGCCAATGCCAGTGTGATTGCCCAACAAGCGGGTATTGATGCTTTTACCGTGGATATTACCTCAGCCTGCTCGAGCTTTGCCGCGCACGTACATTTTCTTAATAACATGCTGCCAGAGGCATTACCCGACTATGTATTGTGTGTAATTCCTGAGAGCTGGACTACCACCACCGATTACAGCGATCGCCGAACAGCTGTGTTAATTGGTGATGGTGCCGCGGCCGTGGTAATGTCTAAAAAACACCCCGCTGCCATGAGCGTTACCGATACCTATATGCAGTCTGATCCGGCCTCTTGGGAGAAAGTCCAAACAAAAACCGGCAATCACTTCTTCCAGGACGGTTTATCAGTGCAAAAGTTTGCCATTAAAAAAACCATGGCAACCTTTAAGTACTTACAAAAACATAGTCAGGAACCCTTACATAAACACTACTTTATAAGCCACCAAGCCAATTTAACCATGCTGCAATCGGTCTGTAATAAGCTCAATATTACTGCTGATAAGCATTTGTTCAATGTTGATGAATATGGTAACTGTGGCGCCGCCGGTGCCCCATCGGTATTATCCCAGAATTGGGATTTATTTAAAGCCGGTGACTTTATTACCTTAATTGTGGTCGGCGCCGGACTCACTTGGGGCGGTATGACCATTGCCGTTGGAGAATAGCATGAGAATTAAATATCAGGATTTTTTACAACGCACAGAGTTTAGCAAAGACGAACTCCTGGCATATTCCTGGGGCGATTTAATCGAGGACCCTCCGATTGAAGGCTGTGGCTTACTGCCGTCACCTCCAATGCTGATGTTTGATCGCATCACCGAGATTTCCCATAAAGGAAAACGTGGTCGGATTGTCGCTGAACAGGATATTTCACTGGATGACTGGTTTTTCCAATGCCACTTCCGCCAAGATCCGGTGCAACCAGGTTGTCTGGGTGTGGATGCGGTGTGGCAATTAATTGGTTTTTACGCCATTATTCGGGGCGGTAAAGGTGCCGGAAGGGCGTTGGGCGCCGGTGCAATCGAGTTTTTTGGTCAAATCAGACCCCATAATAAGGTGGTTCGCTATGAAGTTGATATTAAGCGATTTTCCAATATGGCTGCGCAAGATGCCTCTATTGCCATAGGTTCGGCTAAAGTGTTTGTCGATGATCAGGAGATATACACCATTAACGATGCCAAGGCCGGCATTTTTAAAGGCATACAGTACCGTGATTACCCCCATGAAAGTGAACAATCAATGGGAGGCAAATTATCATGAGTACAACCTTAAGCCATGAAGATATTTTAAAACTGGTGCCACAACAGGCACCCTTTCGTTTTATAGACAAAATTGTGTCGGTCAATGAAAATGGCATTGTTGGTCAATATACCTTTAAAGAAGACGAAACTTTTTATGCCGGACACTTTCCCGGGCAACCGGTTACACCGGGTGTCATCTTACTGGAAACCATGGCCCAGACCGGGGTAGTGGCATTTGGTTTATACCTGCTGTCCTTACAATTAGAAGCTGCTGAACTCGACAAATGGCTAACCTTATTTAGTGATGCCGAAGTGGAATTTAGCAAGCCCGTTTATCCGGGCGAACAAGTCACCATCACCGCCGAGAAAATATTTTGGCGTCGGATGAAATTAAAAGCCAGAGTCACGATGCACAACAGCGCCAATGAATTGGTTGCCAATTGCGTCATCTCAGGCATGGGAGTTCCTAAACAATGAGTACAAATAATGAACGGGTTGTCATTACCGGCATGGGTGTGGTTGCACCTAACGGCCACGGCCTGGCCAACTTTGAACAGGCATTAAGAAACGGTGTTTCCGGTATTAGACACCATCAACATCTGGCTGAAGCCAATTTTGCCTGCCAAGTCGGTGGTATTCCACAGAACATCGATGACATCAAAAGTGATTACTTAACCGGCGAGGCTCTGATGGCGATGAATGAGGCCATGATTTTTGGTGCCATTGCCGCCATTGATTGTTGGCGTGATGCCGGTTTAGCAGAACCCGGCGATGAACCTGATTGGGACACCGGTGCCATTATCGGTACCGGTATCAGCGGTTTGGATACCATTGGCCAGAAATTGATTCCTTTGGTCGATAACGGCAAAGTGAAACGTCTGGGTTCAACCATGGTTGAACAAGTGATGGCCAGTTCCAGTAGCGCCAATATCGGTGGTTTACTGGGTTTAGGCGGCCAAGTCACCACCAACTCCAGTGCTTGCACCACCGGTACCGAGGCCATTGTCAACGGTTATCACAGTATACAAAGTGGACGTCTCAAGCGAATGCTGGTTGGCGGTACTGAAGGCGCTTCCAAATACAGTTGGGCCGGTTTTGACGCCATGCGCGTGTTAGCCCGTGGCTACAACGATAAACCAGAGCAGGCCTCACGACCCATGAGTGAATCAGCGGTTGGTTTTGTACCTGGTTCAGGGGCGGGTTTGTTAATGATGGAATCACTAAGCAGCGCCCAGGCACGCGGGGCTAAAATTTATACCGAAGTGATTGGTGTCGATGTCAATTGTGGCGGCCAGCGAAACGGTGGTAGCACTACATTCCCTAACCCAACCGGTGTTCAACGTTGCATAACTAACGCTTTAAATCATGCCGGCATTTCAGGCTCAGATGTGGATTTAATTAATGGCCATTTAACCGCCACCATGGCCGATCCCTATGAAGTCAATAATTGGCGTCAAGCTTTAGGCTGTTCACCGGAACAGTTTCCAAAAATCAACTCCACAAAATCATTAATTGGTCATGCATTAGGTGCAGCCGGAGGTCTCGAATGTATCGCATCGGTGTTACAATTGAGCAACGGTTTTGTGCATGGTTCATTAAACTGTGAAGATTTACACCCAGATCTACAAGCCTATGCTGATAGCGTGATTCACAAAACCCAAGAAAGTGACGCCCAAATTTTAGCCAAAGCCAGCTTTGGGTTTGGTGATGTAAACGCCTGTGCCATTTTTAGAAAATTTTAATTATTGAGGAATATCATGAGTAACGAAGTATTTGAGAAAGTTAAAACCATTGTCTCGCCTTACTGTAAAAATGAGGACGCTTTAGCCTCAGCAACAGAAGAAACCAGCTTCTTAGAAGATCTGGCGATAAACTCTGCCCGTTTGGTTGATATTGTTATCGACTTTGAGGATGAGTTTGACATTGAAGTCAGCGATGAAGAAGCGGATAAAATTCGCACCATTGGTGATGCGGTCAAAGTTATTAATTCAAAAGTTTAAGAACCCGAAGATCACGCCTTCTTAACCATCATTTAAGAAGGCGTATCCTAATCCTATGAAGCTTGAGAAAAAGCAACGCTGGCTTTTAACTTTACAAAAAGCCATCGCCTTTATGTGTTTTCCACTTTTATACTTTTTAGTGGTGCTGTGGATGAAGTATATCCAAAACTACCGGATCAATGATTTAAAAGGTATTCGCCAACAGTTTCGTCAAATTAGTCGAGAAAACCCTTCAGGCTTACTCATTTGCCCCAATCATCTGACCTATATTGATTCATTGTTGCTGGCGTGGGCTTTTGCTTCACCTTGGTCATATATGGCTCAGTTTCGGACCATGTGCTGGAATTTACCCAATGCCCGCAATGTCCAAGAAAGCCTGCTGTATCGAATTATTTGTTATTTGGGTAAATGCATATTAATTGACGAGGAACCTGCAAAAGCCCAACAAACCATGCATAAGTCAGCATACTTACTGCACCATGGCCAATATGTCATGATTTTCCCCGAGGGTCATCGCAGCACCAGCGGCCGTGTGGATAACGAAAATTATATCTACGGCGTCGGCAAACTGCATATGGACAGTCATTTAAGCCAGGTGCTGTGTGTCTATTTACGCGGTGAGCAGCAACAAATCGCTACGAAAATGCCAACCAAAGGTGAGCGATTTAATATAACCATGAAATTGCAAACCATTGACAATGAACAACAAGGACGTCGAGCCATGCGGGCCGCTGCCAGCCAAATTATAACCACCTTAGAGCAAATGGAAGCCAGTTACTTTGCCCAACACGACTAAACAAATGGCCTACGCCAGCACTAAACCATGTTAGGTAATGACATTGTCGATTATGCCATCGATGAAAAAAAGTACACCAATCCACGTTTTATAAGCCGCATCCTAAACCATAAAGAACAAGCTTACTTAGCACAAGCAGACAATCCAAATTGCTTTCTGTGGAGTTTGTGGGCAGCCAAAGAAGCCGCCTATAAAGCCGTGCAAAGAAACAACTTAACAGTTATTTTTTCACCACTTACTTTTGCGCTAACTGAACAAACTCTGGAGCAATTAATCCCAGCTGACGAAAACCGTACCCTGGAAGGGCATATTCAATTTCAAGACCTAATACTCGAGCTCAAGTTTAACTGGCCTAAACCCGAAGTAGTTCACTGTCTTGCCTGTATAAAAGCAAAAACCAATCACTGGCCACACATAAAAAGCCAAGTGGATTACAGAGAGAATCTAACTACCTACCAACAACAATCCGAAGCTGTTCGATTGCTGGCACAAAATTTATTATGTCAGCACATGATTAATGCCAGCATTATAAGACCTAATCTCTCTATCCAAGACTATAGCAAAGCTGGACCACCAATTTTAATCGACCGTAGTTCCGGAGAAGCATTGCCGCACATCATCAGCCTTTCGCATGATCGCAATTGTCTGGCAGTGGCGGTCTATTTAGCCGCTTAAATATATAAATCATTAAACGACTTAATGTTAAAAAATGTCTGCTATTCATACACAGGTTTCGCTCCATTATTACCCTGAAATGATTTAAAATAAACCTTAAAAAATTAAACTAATTTTTATGAAAACTCTATATTGCATCAGTTTACTATTACTAAGTGGTTTAGCCGTCGCAGAATATGGTCTCCACTTTGATGACAGTGGAAACATCATTAAACCGGATCAGCATTACCTAATTAGAGGTATTAAAGACGATCAAGATGGATTTAAAAAAGACGCACTGAAAAACTTTATTAAAGCGGCCGAATATGGCAATCAATATGCCATGTCACTTATTGCGTTGTACCATATGCAAGATGATAATTATGTTGATTCAATGGCCTGGTTCAAGCTATTAGATTTAAAACAGTTTCCGAACAGTGACTATCTGAAAGACATTATGGCTAACTTAGAGAAAGTCTCCAACCCACAGCAGCTACAAGCCGCTGAAGATCTCAAAGTACAATTAAGTGAAGTTTATGGTAGCTATCCAACCCTACTAAGACGTGAACAATGGAAAAAAAGCCTTAAATTTACCGGCACCCACTTAAAGGGTTATATTCCACCATTTCTAACTATTCAGTTGAATTCTGGCCTAGTGGTCACCGGCCACAATGTCCGTAATCAAGTTGATAACTTTATCTATGAATACCAGTTTGATTTTAGCCAAGGTGAAGTAACGTTAGATGACATAGAACTGATTGAAACAGAACCACCAGAATCACCCAAAGAGTAAACCAATCAGTGACTCAGATAATTTAAACGAACCTAAATAATCACCACACAGGAACCAACCATGAAGTTTAGCCATTTGAAATTAATGAACACTTTATTACTCACCTTGTTTTTAACCGCCTGCCTTTCGCCAACTGTTAAAGAATCAAGTCAATCAACCGATTTTGTTACTTACAGTGCTGAAGCATTTTTCAAAACCACCAGTGTTTTTGGTTCATCCATAAATCACGATGGTAGTGCCGTTTTAGTGAGCAATAATGAAACGGGTATTTTTAATGCCTATAAGGTGCCAATTAATGGTGATAAAAAAAACCAGCTCACCTTTTCACAAGAAGATTCCACCTATGCCATTAGCTGGTTTCCTCAGGACGACCGAATTTTATTTCAAGCCAACCAAGGCGGTAATGAATTAGATCACCTCTATGTTCGTGATTTGGACGGTAAAGTCACCGATTTAACACCCGGCGAAGGCCACAAAGCCAACTTCCTTGCGTGGCACAATGATGACCTGTATTTTTATGTTATCTCGAATGAACGTGATGCTAAATATTTCGACTTGTACCAATACCATACTTCTGATTATAAACGAACATTAATATTTGAAAATAATTCAGGCTATAACATTGATAGAATCAGCCCAAACGGCCGTTGGTTGGCATTAACCAAAACCAACAGCAATGCCGATTCTGATTTATTCTTAGTTGATTTACAATCAGCACAACAACAAGCGCAGTTAATCACACCACATGAAGGAGATGTACAACACAGCGCCTACACTTTTACCACCGACAGCCGTCAGTTAATTTACGCCACTAACGCCCATGGAGAATTTAACCAAGCGTGGGTACATGATATTGACAGCCAAAATCAAGCACTTTACTATGCGGCCGATTGGGATGTTTCTGCGGTCTATTTTTCCAAAGACGGTCAATACCAAGTTGTCGCCATCAACCAAGACGCCCAAACTAAACTTAGTATTAGCCATACTCAATCCGGTGAACAGATAAATTTACCCGAATTACCCGGTGGTGATTTAAGGGGGGTTAACTTTTCCAATGACTCTAAAACCATGGTTTTTTATCTCAATGCCGATACCTCACCTTCGAATCTATACGTCCACCAACTAGGCACTGATTCAATTAAAAAATTAACCCAAACCGGTAATCCTGAAATTGCCGAAACGGAACTGGTTACCGGTGAAATAAAACGCTTTGAAAGTTTTGATGGTTTACAAATACCGGGCATTTTATTTAAACCCCGACAAGCGGCAGTGGAAAAAGTGCCGGCTTTGATCTTTATTCACGGTGGACCCGGTGGTCAATCACGTAAAGGCTATTCACCATTAATTCAACACTTGGTGAATAACGGCTATGCTATTTTTATGATTAATAACCGCGGATCAAGTGGCTATGGTAAAACCTTTTTTCACCTTGACGACAAAAAACATGGCGACCATGACTTAAAAGATGTGGTTTATAACAAGTACTATTTACAATCTTTAGATTGGGTGGATGCCGATAAAATTGGCGTTATTGGTGGTAGCTACGGTGGCTATCTAACCATGGCAGCCATGGCCTTTACCGATGAATTTAAAGTCGGCATTAATATTTTCGGTGTGACTAATTGGGTGCGTACCTTAAAAAGTATCCCTCCCTATTGGGAGTCTTTTAGAAAATCCTTGTACGATGAGTTGGGTGACCCTGAGGTCGATGGCGAACGATTACATAATATTTCCCCGGTATTTTTTGGCCACCAAGTCAAAAGCCCAGTGCTCGTGGTGCAAGGTGCCAACGATCCACGGGTATTAAAAATCGAAAGCGACGAAATGGTCGCAGCTATACGTGATGCCGGTACCCATGTTGAGTACTTATTATTTGATGACGAAGGCCACGGTTTCAGTAAGAAAAAGAACCAAATAGCTGCCTCTGAAGCATATCTAAACTTTTTAAATAATTATTTACGATAAAGTAGAACCTATAATAAACCGATGATTTATTATCCATCGGTTTATTCTTCCTTTATTTTATAAATCGTTTTATAGCCGCTTTACAAAAGAAGCAGGCAGCATATGTATAGCCATTGGAATTAACCAACGCCTTCTCAACAGTATTTCTGCTACAATTCTTTGAACTTATCGAACACCCTATTTATGTCCGCAGCAACCGTTGAACAAAAGGACCTGACCTCCGGTTCCATCTACAAACACATGATCCGTATCGGCATTCCCGCTGCATTCGGCATGCTGTTTAATACCTTATATAACCTGACAGATAATTGGTTCGCGGGTCGGATTTCGGACGTATCATTATCGGGCTTAGCGATTGCCAGCATTGTGTTTGCCGCCTTTTTAGCACTTGGCATGGGTCTACAAAGTGGTACATCAGCAATGGTTGCCAGCGATATCGGCACCAAAAATAACACCAAAGTTCGTCAGTGGATTGATAGTTCACATGGTATTACGTGGTTTTTATCAACTCTGATTTTAGTGCTTGGCTTGCTATTCGCTCAAAACCTTCTCAGCTACTTAAGTAACGACCAACTGATTGTTGATGTGGCCTGGGATTACACATCGGTTATCCTATGGGGTAATGTGTTTTTTAATTTGACCAGTGCTTTTGCCGGTGCCCTGATTGCTCACGGCAACACCACCAGTTATCGAAATGTGCTGGTCATCGGTTTTTTTGCCAATTGGTTACTCAATCCATTGTTTATCTACGTTTTTGATTTTGGCGTCACCGGTTTGGCGTGGTCCACAATATTAGTTAAACTCGGCTCAGCTGCTTACCTCTGGAAAGTACTTAAATCAGAAACCGGCCATTTTTCAAAACTCACCTATAATTTCAATCAATGGAAACAATTACTGGCACAAGTCATTCCAGCCAGCATGAATATGCTGACCATCATTGTTGGTGGCTATATCACCATATATTTTGTCTCGCAGTTTGGTGACAATCCGGTGGCCGGCTATTCCGTCGGTATTCGCCTGGAGCAATTGTTACTAATGCCGGCTTTGGGCTTAAATGCCTCAGTTATGGCACTTGTCGGTCAGAATTATGGTGCGGGCAAATTTAATCGTGTCAATGAAATATACATAAAGTCTTTAAAAGTAGCCTTTCTAGTCTCTATTGTATTTATTCCAACCATGATTTTTTTATCACCGTTAATGATGGATCAATTCACGGATAACCAAGAAATTATCGATGTCGGTGTTTATTATTTACGGGTTGATGCCTTTGCTTTTTTTGGCTATACCATGCTGTTTTGTTCCAATGCCGCCTTACAAGCCATTAAACAACCAATGTTCCCCTTATTTATTGGCATACTCCGCCAGTTGATACTACCAACAATTACTTTTTATATACTAATTAAAATCATGAACCATGGCTTACACAGTATTTTTTGGTCCATTGTCGTGATTGTACTAAGCAGTTCAGTCATTGCTTTAATTTATACCCACAGACGCTTAAAATCACTACTTCATTAAATAATGTTGCACTCCCTTAATTGAACCACAACGGTTACCAGCTAACAAAACATCCATGTTTCTTTAAATTACAGTGAGACCTATATTGATAATGGGTCTTATTACAAAATAAGAATTTCTGTGAGTAAGCTTGTTTAATAACGATCATGACAAACCTCTTCAGTCCTGTTCCACGGAGACTATAAAAATTTGTTGATTTATAATTGCTACAAGACTTATCCTTGCCATGACTCGCATCACTACTCAGCACCTCCGATAAACCAAATGGTCAGAATATTCTTCATGGTGGCATTGCACCAGCTTCGACACCGCAAGGTTCGCGGCCACAGATTTAGCCACAATATCTATTTTTTATACAGGACCTAGTGCACAGCTAAGATAATGAATTACCTGTAAAATCAGCCATAATTTTTAATCAGATCGATTACCTGGTCGCGATCTGTTAACGCTAAAAGCAAAAGCACATCACCACTTTGAGCCCAATCTAAGGCTTTTTTGGCCCCGGACAAAGAACAATCCACATGAGTAATTTGATCAGCCTTGAGCCCAAAATCAAGTGCACATTTTTCTATTAAGGCCGGCACTTCGCCTTGTTCTCGACCGCGCAGAAATTGTTCTAAATCACAAACCACCAAGTGATCAGGTTCAGCCAGCATCGCTGATTTGACGAAACCCTGGATCAATTCATCACTGCGATCACCGGGCTGCCCTAACATCACCAAACGGCGTTTTCCAGGCATATTTTTCAAGGTATCCGCCATGGCGGCTAAGCCATGTTCATTATGGGCAAAATCCACCAACACCTGAAAGTCTTTGACCTGGAATAAGTTGCCTCGACCCGGGTTATTTTCCGAGCTACTGGCAAAAGTTTTTAAACCACGCTGTATATCAGCTAATGCAATCTGCATACTGTACATCATGGCCACTACCACTAAAGCGTTATGAACATTGTGCTTGGCGGCACCATTCATGGTGATTGGGATATCGGCAACCGGCAGTACCGATGTGGCGGTCTCACCAACCTTATGGTAAACAATCATGCCATCCTTGACATACACCGCTTTGCCACCTTGTTTAAGGTGCTGTTCGATAACCGGATTGTGCGCATACCAACTAAACCAAACAATTTCATTGGATAAACTTTCAGCAAAGGTGACCACACCAACATCATCAGCATTCAGGATTAAATCTTGCTGCTCATTTAACGCTTGGCGCACCACAAATTTAGCGGCCACCATATCCGCCACGGCATCCATGCCATAATCACCTAAATGGTCTGCCGCAACATTAGTGATGGCGGCACAATGGGCTTGATTAACACCCAGGCCACGCCTCAGCATACCACCACGCGCCACTTCTAAAATGGCCACTTCCGTCTCAGGATGCCTTAACAATGTCCGGGCACCACCGGGACCTGAAAAATCGCCCGTGTCTAAAATCTGTTCACCGATTCGAATATAGTCTGTTGAGGTAATGCCGCATTTCATGCCGGCGGTTTTAATCACATGGGCAGCCAGTCTGACGGTGGTAGATTTACCATTGGTGCCGGTCACCAATGCCACAGGAATGGATTTTAATGTTGACCAGTCAACGTCATCAACCGACGGTATAGCGTCAACCGGAAACACCTGACAACTGGCGCCATAACCGAGTGAAACAAAATCATCATCACTGAGAAAGCGTACATCATGCTTATGAGCTGCCAGTTGTAAGGCAATCAAGGCTGGATTGGCCTCTGCTTTAATCAGCTTTTGCAATCGCTTAACGTCTGTTGCTAAAGCTTTTTGTGGTACATTTTTGAAACAATTGACAGTTCGCTGCCATGCCGTCTCATTGACTTCTGTGGCGGCATACAACACATCGATTGGTGCCGTAAAGCCCAGGCTGATACCGGCTTGATAGCTGCGATAAAAAAAATTTTGTGCTGACCAGCCAAGTTCTACCAGTAATTGGCTGAGTTCATTTTGCCAAGAATCGATGACTTCTTGTTGTTGGTAACCAGTAATCAACACGTCGATTACGGCGCCCGCTTTTGAGGTAAATAAATTAGGTCCTGTTAAACGTCTCGAGTCATCTAACTTCAACAGCATATCAGTCATTGTCTTCTTGTCGAGCGATTCGCACCCCGCGATCATCTTTGATTAGCTCATAGTCACCTAAGTCCAGCTCCTCATCGATTGTTTTAATAACATTGGATACAGTTGACTGCGGCTTAACTGTTTTTTTGCCGGTTAAATCTGAGTTGAAATTAATAATTTGTTTCCAACAGCGGGTGATGTTATCACCAAAAATAAGTAATAAATCACCTTCTCTGGCCATCGATAAGGCCGCATCCACGGCCTCGGTTTCATCGGCAATAATTTCAATTTGATTTTCTGCCACTCCTTGGGCGATTAGTTCTTTTTCCATTATCTGCGGCACTTCCCGTAAATCTCGACCACGGCGGTTATCATCAGCTTTTAAAATATAATAATCAAAATGGCCTGCTGCGGCGTTCGCTATCGCTTGAATGTCTTCATCTCGACGGTCACCCGGCGCAGCCAAAGTACATATCTTACGACCACTGATTTCAAATCGGTCAATGGTCTGACAGACCATTTTTACCGCTGCTTGGTTGTGACCATAGTCCAGAATCACTTTAAACGGATGTTCATCGTATTGATTCATACGGCCCGGGGCTTGGAAGAATGAGGAATCAAAAGTTCGTAAGCCATGCCTAATTTGCTCTAAATCAACAGCCATGGCAAACGCCATGGCACTGGCAAACATGGCGTTTTGCACGTTGTGCACGGCTTTGCCTTCAATGGTGGCTGGAATCAAGTGTGTCCACAGCAGTGGAATGTGACTTCCGGAATCATAGATGGTAATCATGTCACCATTAATACCCTGCTCAAGCACCACTGCTGCACCCCCTTGTTTTATATGTTCCTTGACCAAACCATGGGATGGGTTCATGGTCACATAGCAGAGTTTTTTGGCCCGTGTATAATCCGCCATTTGTAAGCATAGCGGATCATCGGCATTTAAAACAGCGGTGTCTTCGGCTACTTCAACCACCACCCGTTTGACCTCTGCTAACTGCTCTAAGGTATCAATACCGCGTAGCCCCAAATGGTCTGATGCAATATTTAAACAGGCGGATACATTGGCGTAGTTATAACCCAAACCTGCCCGTAAAATACCTCCTCGAGCTGTTTCCATAACCGCCATATCCACGGTTGGGTCACGCAATACAATATTAGCAGCCATCGGCCCGGTCATGTCACCTTTAACGGTTAAACGTCCATCAATATAAACCCCATCGGTTGAAGCTAAGCCAACATGATGGCCGGCAATTTTTAAAATATGTGACAACATTCTGGAGGTGGTGGTTTTACCATTGGTACCGGTAATTGCCGCAATTGGAATGCGACTTGGGGTATTGGGTGGAAACAACATATCCATCACTTTAGCGGCCACATCACGAGGCTTTCCTTCCGAAGGAGCTACATGCATACGAAAACCCGGTGCCGCATTAACTTCAACAATGGCACCACCAATTTCTTTGTATGATCGGCTGATGTTTTGGGTCAAAAAATCCACTCCCCCAACGTCTAAACCAACGGCCATCACAGCCCGAATAGCCATTGCTCGATTATCCGGATGCACTTCATCGGTTAAATCGATGGCGGTGCCACCGGTCGATAAATTCGCAGTTGAACGTAAGAAAAACACTTCATCCTTTGGCAATACACTCTCAGCCGCATAACCGGCATCGGCCATTAATTTTTCGGCCTGGCGATCCAATTCCAGCATGGTCAACACCTTTTCATGACCAACACCCCGTCTGGGATCTTGATTCACCTCCTGAACCAGTTCGGCTATACTGCTTTTACCATCACCCACCACATGCCCTGGAACGCGTTTGGCCACCGCCACCAATTCACCGTTAACCACCAACATGCGATGATCCAAGCCAAGTACCAAAGACTCTACCAAAACGCCTCTGGAAGTGCCTTGTTCTCGGGCAAATAGAAAAGCTGCAGCCACCTCGGAGTCACCATTAATACCAATGGTAATACCACGGCCATGATTGGCATTTAAGGGTTTCACCACCACCGGATAGCCCATCCGTCGGGCCGCTTTAATAGCACCTTCTTCAGAATAAACCAAACTTTGGGTCGGTAATGGTAAGCCCAAATCACGTAATAAATTATGGGTGTCTTCTTTGTCGCATGATATTTCAACCGCAATATGAGTCGTTTTGCTGGTGATGGTGGCTTGAATTCTTTGTTGGTATTTACCATGGCCAAACTGTACCAATGAATGTTCATTGAGCCGCAACCAAGGGATGTTGCGCGCTTCAGCGGCTTTAACTATTGAAGAGGTACTGGGGCCCAATTCTTTACGCTGGGCAAAGCGAATAAAATCAGTCAATTCTTGATGGAAATTAAAATCATCTTCCATGAATTCTTGCAACTCAGCTTGTAACTCGCTTGGCATCAAACTGAATAACAATTGACGACCCAGTTTTGCAGCAGCCAAGCCCACATCCTTCTGCTTGTACTGGAACACCATGTTGTAGCAACCCGGCTGATTTTCAATCGAGCGGGTTTTACCAAAAGTCACATCAGATCCGGCCATGGCTTGGAGTTCAATCACAGTGTGTTCCAACACATGTGCCATCCAGGTGCCCTCATCTTCACGCAAGCGCCGTACAAACCCACCAGGCACGCCATAGGAACAACCATGTTCCGCTAAACCGGGCAAAGCTTCAAGATAAGCATCGATAAATTCAGATCCTATTTTGGCTGTTGGCCACTGCTCTAAAACACCCAGATCAATTTGTTGCCTGATGACCTGAAAGTGTGCGTATAAGTTTGGGCCTACATACACATTGGTGGTTAATATTTTCATCGCTGCCTCTTGGTTTTAGTAAGTGAATATGTTGTTAGCGCTTTAATTCTTGATTGATATTATGACCTCATGTCACTGTGTTTATAAACCATAATTCAGCTTTGTCTCCCATATTAGCCACTTGCTATTAACGTTCCGGTGGATAGGCAATACGATTATTGATGTCATATTTGGCTCCCGACGCCAATATGTGCAGTTTCATACCTATCAAAGTTATGGCATCTCGGTGTCTGGCATTTGACATCGATGAATGGGATAAAGCGGCTGGATCAACCACTGTAATGGCACCGGTACCAACCACTTCCAACACACCATCCGGTGAAATGAAAGCCGCGGTATTTTCGTCAATACCCAGCCCTGACACAAAAGGATTATAAGACAATGCAGTCATCAATCGACCAATTCTGTCTCGCTGTCTAAAATGCTGATCAATAATAATTTTATTGGTCAAACCCAGTCCTGGCGCCATAATGGTACCATTCTCACGCGGTGTCGGACCCATTCGTCCACCGGCTATCATGTGCTCTGACATAATCGCCGCACCGGCTGAAGTACCGGCAACATGAACGCCTGAAGCGTTTAACGAGCGAATCAATTTTGCCACAGGCGTACCGCCTAGTATGGTTGACAAGCGCAGTTGATTGCCTCCGGTGATAAAAATCCCGGTGGCTTCTGACAATAAGTCTTGAATCTCTTGTTTAAAGCAGTCTTCGCGCTCATCGACCGGCATGTACTTGGAAGATGCCCCCATCGCTTCAAATATTTCAACATAACGAGGCCCTGTGTCATCCAATTCTGAAGCGGTTGGGATAATTAGTATTTTTGCTTTGTCTTGACCCGCTAACTTACAAAATCGTTTCAGTATGACCCGATCTTTGGATTTTTTCTCGGCACCGCCGATGGGAATAACCCAGCCTTTTCTGGGTTTGTCTGAATCTTGACTCATATAATTATAATTCCTTCGTTTATTTATTCTCTATAGTTATTTGGATTGCTCAAAACCACCAAAAATCAATGTCTGGTGATTTTTACGATGCCACTTGCCCATGGCCATCACATCTTTGATTTGATTATCTGCATCTAACACCACTAAATCAGCGTCCTGACCCACTGCAATTCGGCCCTTGTCTTTCAGGCGCAATAATTCGGCCACATTTCGGGTAAATGCCGGCAACACCTGATCTGCCGGGATGCCTGCGTCTAGTAATTCTTTCAATGTTTCACTCAGTGCTATATTACGGCCAAAGTCTAAATGCAATAATTCACCCTGATCGTCAAAATGTGGCAAACAACCACCGCCATCTGACGAAATGGTCAATTTATCAGCTGGGCAACCTTGGGCTTGATAGTATTTAAATGCATCAGCCGCCGTTAAACCATCCTCTCCCTCTACGATTGGAAAAGCAGTGACATCGATATGACAACCTAAGTGACTTAAGGTGCAGGCTTGTTCAAACAAAGCCACTTTCCGGTTGCAGTGAGTTGGGTTTAATACCCGAGCCGGAATTTCAGTTTGTGTCAATAAATCATTGATTAAACCCAATCCACGGTCACCATCACCCAGGTGAAAATGCACAATCCCGGCTTTACCGGTCATCAATCCCGCGACATGGGCATCTCCGGCTATGCGTGCCACTTCAGCGAACGTCGGTTGGCTGGAGCGGTGGTCTGAAATCGCCAACTCACCGACACCAATAATGGGTTCAATATGCACAATATCAGATCGAACTGAACCGGTTAAGGTGGTCAAGGGCACATGATAACCACCGGTGTAACAATAAGCGCTTAAACCAGATTCGCGCAATGCATAGACCTGTGCCACCAATGAAGATGTGCTGCGAGTGGTATCATCAGTCCCCAATAAACCTACCACAGTGGTGACGCCCGCTTGGGTGTATTCACTTAAATGTACAGGTGGCACTTTACTGGCAAAGCCGGTCTCGCCACCACCGCCGGTAATGTGAGCATGACCATCAATAAGACCTGGAATTAATTTTAGGCCGCCATGATTATTCGAGAAATCGGTATCCGACGCCAATAAATCTTCGCCAACTAAAGGTAACTCTGAACTGATACTGACGATTTTTCCAGCCGCCACTAAAACATGACATAAACCTAAATCTTCAGGTGCATAAACATGCACATTGCGTAATAAATGTATCATTGATTGTAACGCTCTGATGGAGGCATTAAGCCTAAACAGGTATGGTACATCATTGTTTTTTTGATAACCACAGCTGACCTGGCATTTATCACAAAATTATTCTAATGAAACACTTAAAAAGCACTCCTAATTTATCTAAAAAGTTAATTTTTTATTTTTAATCACACAGTAATCAATGGGCATAGAGCAAATATCAATATTTATCATTTTTCATGCCTCTTAAATCTTAAGGTGATTTTTCTCGTTGTTTTCAAGAACCGATAAGAACTTATCATTACGATTTAAGGGTGCAATTAACGACCATCATAACTTTTAATCGATGTTCGTCGTGATAGTCACAACTCAATTTAACGGTGGGGGAAAACCATGTTTTATAAAAACAACAACGCAGCTCTTGTTGGTAGGAGCAAAAGTAAACAGCTGATATTATTTCTTTTATTTGCCGGTGTCTTATTTGGGCAGTCCTATGCTCAGTTGGCAATATGGTTTATATGTTGAAGGTGATACAAAATAGAATACAAACAGTAAAGGCCTGCTTAAATACATGTTAACAGCCCCCCTGTGACTCCACACCAACCATTGACCGAGAATACAATGGCACAAATACGGCAGGTACGGCCAGTATAACCAGAAACAGGATAGGCAATTTCACCATTGCGGTACCTTTCAACATAACAACTAATTTTCTACCTGTCTCTCCCTTATACGCCGTAAGCGCTAGCAACAGAATAGCCATTTGTGTAAATATATTTGCTGGAATGATATGCTAAGTTTCCATCGGTTCGACAAGCGCAGCTATTGATGGAACGTTCGATATTCTGGTTTATTAAATAATAAGCTTAATAAAAAACCACTCGATATTGAGTGGCTTTTTAATAAATAAATGGCTTTAAACCATTAATCACCTTCAGGTAATAACCAGTCTTCTCGCACAAAATGACAGGTGTAACCATCCGGAAATCGCTCTAAATAATCCTGATGCTCAGGCTCAGCTTCCCAGAAATCACCCACCGGGGTCACTTCCGTCACCACCTTTCCGGGCCATAGCCCTGAGGCATCAACTGCTTTAATCACTTGTTCAGCGACTTCTTTTTGTTCATCTGAGGTATAGAATATAGCCGAACGGTAGCTGGCACCTAAATCATTGCCTTGACGATTGACTGTTGTTGGATCATGGATCTGAAAGAAAAATCGCAACATTTCTTTAAATGAGGTTTTTCTCGGATCAATTAATATCTCAATGGTTTCAGCATGGTTGCCATGATTGCGGTAGGTGGCATTCTTAACCTCACCACCGGAATAACCAACACGGGTAGAAATAACGCCACGCTGTTTCCGGAATAAATCTTCCATCCCCCAAAAGCAGCCACCGGCAAAAAGAATTCGTTCGGTCGATTGAGTATTTTGTGTCATTTTTTGGCGCCATCAATAAGTAGATATTATTTCTGGGGATTTGAGGCAGCGTTATCAAGTGTTTTTACCAGTAAATGATTCTTTACTCTCGTTAAGCCTCTAAAACTTTACTAAATTAGCAGAATACTTCACAGTTTTGTTATATTTTGAATATAAAATAAGTGGCCTTATTCTTCCCCGAGCTATTCTATGAAAAAAATTGTTTTATTGTTGTTATTTACCCTAACCTTTAAAGTATCTGCCCAGTTACAAGATTTATTAATTTCTGAAATTGCCATCACTCCGACAGCAGGTGAGTTTATAGAAATACATAATAAAGGTGCGAACATTCTTGATCTAACCGATGTTTATATCACCGATGCCACTTTTGCCGGTGGAGGTACCTATTATTACCAGTTGGTCACCGGTGGTGGTGGTGGTGGCGGCTACGCCGATTTTTTTGCTCGCTTTCCAACCGGTGCCACGATTGCACCTGGCGCTTACCAAACAATTGCCTTAAATGGTGCCCTTGATTTCAACAATGTCTATGGCATAGATCCAACTTATGAAATCGCCAACTCGGATAATAATGTACCTGATATGTTAGAAGCCCGACCCGGTTCCATCGATGGGCTTAGCAGTGGTTTATCAGACGGTGGCGAAGTGGTTGTATTATTTCACTGGGATGGGGTGAGTGACTTAGTCCAAGACCTCGATTATGTCCTTTGGGGTGATAAAGTCGAAGCCATTGATAAAACCGCTGTCTCCATCGATGGGCCGGACCCCGATTCAACACCTTCAACCTACTTAGATGACACTCCCATTAGCGCTCAAGCCATAACCAACTTTAATAGTCATGCCGATGGCAACTCTTGGCAACGTAGCGATATGAATGAGGGCAATGAAGTTAAAACCGGCGGTAACGGCATTAATGGCCACGATGAAACCTCGGAAGACATCAATAATACCTTTTTCGAAGCCTCGGCAACTCCGAACGCTGCAGCCGGCAATCCACCGGCTCCGCAAATAATTATCAATGAAGTGGATGCCCTCGGAACAGCTGAGTTTATTGAGCTGAAGGGTCCGGCCAACGCCACCACCAACGGCATTACCTTGGTTATGTATGACGGTGACACCGATCAAATTTATGGTGTCTATGATTTATCAGGCTACAGTTTAACTGCTGACGGCTATTTTTTGATTGGTGACGCCAGCCTGTCCCCTGATATCACCTTGTCTGCCAACAGTCTCGAAGACGGTGCTGATGCAGTGGCTATTTATTATGCCGACAGCAGTCAATTTTCAGTTGGAGGTTCATTAACCACCACCGATATTATGGATGCCTTGGTCTATGATTCAGGCCAACCGGATGACCTCGAATTATTAACGTTAATGAATAACGGCCAACCACAAATTAACGAAAACAGTAACACCGATGCTGCTAATCAAAGCATGGCACGTTGCCCTGATGGCTCCGGTGGTTCGCTTAACAGCAGCACTTATCAAGCGGTCAGTCCTACACCAGGTCTGCTTAATAACTTATGCCCTTTAGGTAATTATTACGCCACAGCGGATCCCTCCGATGCCATTACCTTGCGTAATTCATTGCATGAAATTATCGATGATCACACTAGTTTCCCTTACTCCGGAGGCACTACCGACACCTGGGATGTGTTGTCATTTGCAGATGCAGACCCATCAGATCCAAACAAAGTTTGGATGGTTTACAAAAACAACTCCTATACTTGGCAAGGTGGTGGTCAGCAAGCTTACAACCGTGAGCACACCTGGCCCCAGTCCCGCGGTTTCAGCAGCGGCTCACTGGGCGCAAATAATGCCGCTAGAACCGACATGCATCATCTGATGTTATCTGATGTTGGCTATAACTCAGATCGTGGCAATAAGTACTTTGATAACTGTTTATCCGGCTGCACTGAATTACCCACCACAGCTAACCATGGTGTTGGTGGTCCGGGTCAATCTAACTGGACCAATGGCACTGTCTTTGAAGTTTGGGATTTCCGTAAAGGCGACATTGCCCGTGCCATGTTCTATATGGACGTCCGCTATGCCGGTGATGTCAGCGGCGAACCCAATTTACAACTCACCGATAACCTCAGCTTAATTAGTGGTAGTAACCCCTACATGGGTCTATTGTCAGTGCTAATTGATTGGCATAATCAAGACCCAGTGGACAGTTACGAACTAGAACGTAACGAACGCATTTATTCTTACCAAGGAAACCGCAATCCATTTATTGATCATCCTGAATGGGTTGAATGCATCTTTGTACCCGGCGGCCAATGCAGCACTGTCATCAATGATCTGATTTTCAAAAATGGCTTTGAGTGACTACTTGTTGTAAGTTAAGATAAAAAAACTAGAGACCTCTGCATAAATCATAAATTAAGAAAAATGACTGAAATCTTGAATTCCAGTCACTTTTAACTAACACAGACTTATGAAGAGGTCTCTATCTATTAAAGAAATAAAATGATAAAGAAACCGTTATATATGGCCATGGCAGCTTGTCTGGTTACCACCTCTGTCTTAGCTTCTGATGTTAAAGTCATGGTTAAGGGATACAATCCCGATCCTCAATTAACCCATGAACATGTGATTGCTGATTATGGCAGCTTTAAAGTCTATCGCTTAGATGCACAACTGGCGCAACGATTAGCTGCCAAAGACCAAACTGTCACCATTGTCGATAATATGGACTACCTGTTGTTTGACGCTTTCACTTTTAACAGCCAAGCCATTAACGGAAAATATGACTTTGACAACCAGGCTTTATTGTCTGCTGATGGCTCAGGATTGCGTATTATTCAATTTAGCGGACCCATTAAACAAGACTGGCTCAGTGCCATTGAAGCCCAAGGCGTACAATTAATTCATTACGTAGCCAACAATGGTTATTTAGTTTGGGTCAATGGCAAACAAACTGCTCGCCTAAATAATTTAGTCTCACAGTCGGATTTTATCCAATTTAATAAGCCCTATACCGCTCAATTCAAACCCGGACCCAGCATTCAACAAATGCTTAACAATAATTCAGACCCCAATAAGGAAATTAATGTTGTGGTGCAACTGGCTAACAGTCCGGAAAACAACACAAGCAAAGCTATTATTGACCAACTGGCGACCCGCATAGAGTCACCTTGGCAACAGGTTATGCAATTTCACAACACCCGCATCAGCGTCACTTTTAAAGACATCGAGACACTACTTAATCTACCGGACTCGTTTTGGGTCAGTGAATATTATCAACGTGAATTACTCGATGAGGTACAGAACGTTATCTTATCCGGTGATTTAACCCTCGATAAATCACAACCGGCGATGCCCGGCTACGAATCATTTCTCAGCGGCAAAGGCTTCTCTACCATTGCCGCTGATTATCCTGTTGTCGATGTCACAGATGATGGCATCGGTAACGGTTCGGTCAATTCAGGCGACCCCACATTTCATGAAGGTGGTGATATCAACAACCCAACCCGTTTAAGTTATGTGGCCACCTGTACCAACGATGCCAACGGTGCAGGACCTGACGGCCATGGCCATTTAAATGCAAACATTGTCGGCGGTTTTGAAAGTCGCGTCGGTTTCCCTTACGTCGACCCCAATGGCTACATCCGAACCCAAGGTGTAAACCCATACGCAAGAATTGCCAGCACCCGAATTTTTAATGGCTCCGATAGCTTTGATTTGAGCAGTTGTAGCGGTACTGATACCGGATTAATTAAATCTGTTTCCCAAAATGGCGCAGCCATAATGAGTAACTCCTGGGGTTGTCGCACATGTGCTGGTTCATACGATGACTCATCGCAAGCGTTTGATTTAGGTACCCGTGATGCCGATTCAAGTACTGCTGGTAATCAACCCATGATTATGGTTTTTGCCGCCGGCAACAGTGGCCCAAGTGCTGCCACTGTAGGCACCCCCGGTAACGGTAAAAATATGATTACTGTCGGCGCTTCGGAAAACTACCGTCCATCAGATGAGGACGGCAACTGGACTGACGGTTGTAATACCGGGCCCAGCGGCGCCGATAATGCCATGGATGTCATTGGTTTCTCTAGCCGTGGCCCCACACCAGGCGGCCGCATAAAACCTGAAGTTATAGCCCCCGGAACCCATATTCACGGTACCGCTTCCACCAATACAGGTTATACCGGCATTAGTGTTTGTGATCAGTACCGCCCTAGTAGCCAGACAGTTATTGCGGCGTCCTCCGGCACCTCTCATTCAACCCCGGCTATTTCCGGTGTTGCTTCGTTAGCCTATTATTGGTTAGAGAATCCACCAGCTACTATGTTGGGCAGTTTTTCCTCGCCCAGTCCGGCCATGATGAAAGCCTATATGATTGCCCACCCGACTTATTTAACAGGTGCCAGTGGTAACGGCGATTTACCT
>Ga0079224_100000452_pt1 | contig 40130 bp, 44 predicted proteins | sample Stecom2015_FD_80414 | JGI IMG/M metagenome (GOLD analysis project Ga0079224, IMG submission 80414) | Agricultural soil microbial communities from Utah to study Nitrogen management - Steer compost 2015 | ecosystem: Environmental > Terrestrial > Soil > Agricultural land | place: USA: Utah... | reverse complement strand
TCTCCGACGAACCCGGGGCGGTTCACCCCCTCCGCTGGGTGTCAGATTTTCGATCGCCCAAAGTGTCAGATTTTCAGCCGCCGTTGACATGCCTGGGTCATGCGCATGTCCTCCTGCGCTCGTTGGTTTTGCCTGGGCCATGCGCATGTCCTCCTGCGCTCGCCGGCTCTGCCAGGGCCGCGCGCATGTCCATTTGGGCCACGCGTATGTCTGCTTGAGCCAGCCGCCGAGAGATCGCGGCTGATCATGGCTGCTTGGGTCAGCCGCCGAGGACCTGCGGCTGATCATGCTCGCCTAGGCCAGCCGATGAAGGCCCGCGGCTGATCACGCGGCAACCGCAGCCGGTCGTGGTCGGCAAAGGCAGCCGGTCTACGGCGGCAAAGGTCTCCGATTCGCGTGGGAACATCTTGCCGCTCCGCCCGTCTCCCGTCTCCGCCCATCCGTGTCTCGCCGGTCCCTCTCGTGCCGCCCTCCCGGTCGCTTCGGTGATCCTTCAGGTCAAACTCTAACAATCACTTACAGGGTCGGAGCAGGCCGTGGAGGCTCCGCTTTCCGGCCCTGGAAACCCTTGCCGGCTCGATGTGGAACGGCCCTTGCTTTCGTGCAGCGGCGACATCCACGCACGCCCTTCGCTCCGGAGGCGATGACGCCATGATTCAGGGGTTGCTGGGTCGATCCACGCCCGTAGCCATGCTGAAGGACGGTCTGGATGCGTCCGTCGCGCGGACGTACGGGATCGCGCATCGGGTGTCGAATGCGTCGACGCCGGGTGGGGCGGGTTTCGCGGGCGCGTTGGAGGAGCAGGTCAGCGCGGCCGGCGGTGCGGTGAATCTGGAGGCGGAGATGGTCGCGCTCGCGGATGAGCAGCTCCGCTTCGATGCAACCGCCCGTTTGCTTCGTAAGGTCTACGACCAGGTTCGTTCGAGCGTCCGGAGTCGCTGATCATGCCGTTCGGAGGTCCGTCGGTTCGCCCGCTCTTCCGTTCGCTCGCGATCCCCGCGAGCGGTCTCAGCGCACAGCGCGAACGCATCGACGTGATCGCCCGGAACATCGCGAACGCGGAGGTCACGCGGACGGCGGATGGCGGTCCGTACCGTCGACAGTACGTCGCGCTCGAGGCCACTCCGTTCGTCCCGCCGGCCGTTCCCGGACAGGTGGGCGCAGCGGTCCCGCCAGCCTCGGGGTGGGCGTCGGCCCCGTCGGCCTCGGGGTGGGCGCCGGTCCCACCCACGCCGCCCCAGGTCGTCGGTCCGACGGTCGCACTCCCGTACGGCGGGGTGCACCCCGTCGAGGAGGTCGGCGGCGTCCGTGTCGCGGGCATCTTCGAGGACGGATCGGAGGGCGTGCTCGTCTACGAGCCCGGCCACCCCGACGCGGATGAGGCGGGCTATGTCCGCTACCCGAACGTCCGGATCACGGACGAGCTGGTGGAGCTGATGGAGGCGAGACGGGTCTACGAGGCGAACGCGACGGTCTTCGAGGCGGTCAAGTCGATGCTGCGTCGCGCGGTCGAGATCTGAGGAGCGTGGTCGTATGAGCGTTCACGGAGTCGCGGGCGGTGCGGACCGGATCGGGTACCCGATCGGTCTGCGCCCCGCGCAAGCGGAAGCTGATCGTCCGGCCGGTTCGTCGGACCCGTCGGCGTCGGGCTCGCCGGGTGCGCCGGGTGTGCTGCACCCGTCGCGCGCCGCGGCATCGCAGCGCGCGTCCGTCGTCGGCCCGTCGTCGTCCTCGACGGAGGGCGGGGTCCCGTCCACGCCGCCGCCGGGCACGGACCCGGAGCTGTGGGCGGTCCTGACGACGGAGGAGCGGGCGTACTACGCGCGTGTCCAGTCGCTCGGCCCGCTGGTCTACGGTCCGGGCAACGGGTCGGTCGCGGCGGCGCCGGAGCTGGCGGCCCGTGGCGGCCGGATCGACGTGAGGGTGTAGGCGATGCCTTCGTCGATCGGCGGCCTCGGCGCCCGGGGTGCGGTCCCGCTCGGCGATGGCCGCGGCATCCGCGTCGACGGCCTGGCCCGTCCCGGCGGCGTCACCTTCGCGGACACGCTGAAGAAGGCGCTCGGCGACGTCGTCGAGCTCCAGGACCAGGCGAAGGACGCGATTGCCGCGTTCGTGCGGGGCGAGCCGGTCGAGCTGCATCAGGTCATGGCGGCCGCGGAGGAGGCGGGGATCGCGCTCGAGCTCCTGATCGAGGTCAGGAACAAGCTGGTCGAGGCATACCGCACGGTTATCGGGATGCAGGCGTGATGCCGCAACGTCGGTAGAGGGGAATGCCACCGTTCATCCAGAGGATCATCGACCGGTACGGGCCCCGGCGGAGCGCGGTCATCGCGCTCGTCGGCGTCGGCTCGCTGGCGCTGGTCTGGGCGTTCGCGCAGTGGGCGACGGCTCCGTCGTGGGTACCGGTCCACTCCGGCATCCCGCTCGAGGTGATATCGGACGTCATCGCGCGCCTGGACGACGCCCGTATCCCGTACCGGCTGGCGAAGGGCGGCGCGGAGCTGCAGGTCCCGGAGTCCGATCTGGCGAGGGCGCGGGTCCTCCTGGCGCAGGAAGGATTGACGGGTCGGATGCGGCCGGGTTTCGAGCTCTTCGACCAGCCGGCGTGGGCGATGACGGACTTCACGCAGCGTGTGAACTACCGTCGCGCGCTGGAGGGCGAGCTCGCGCGCACGATCAGTCAGATGCGCGGCATCGAGTCGGCGCAGGTCCACCTCGCGCTCCCGGAGTCGTCGCTCTTCCGTCGCGGCGAGCGCCGGCCCGAGGCCTCGGTCTTCCTGAAGCTGCGGCCGGGCTTCCGTGCCTCGGCCGACCTGGTCGAGGGGATCGCGTTCCTGGTCGCGAGCAGCGTGGACGGCCTCTCGGGCGAGAGCGTGACGGTCCTGGACGATTCGGGCCGCGTCCTCTCGGCCGCGTCGGAGCCCGGCTCGACAGACATTGTGACGAAGCGCCAGCTCAACCTGCAGAGGGAGATCGAGGAGCGCCTCGAGCGCAAGGCCGAGGAGCTGGTCGCCCGGGTCGTCGGCCCGGGCAACGTGCAGGTCCGCGTCTCGGCGTCGGTCAGCTTCGACCGGATCGACCGCACGACGCAGTCGGTCGATCCCGACGAGCAGGTCGTCATCCAGCAGCAGCGTTCGGAGATCGTGCCGGGCCCGGACACGGAGGGCGCGGCCTCGACGGTCCAGAACACGACGTACGACATCACTCGCCGCCTCGAGGTCTTCTCGGGCGGCGTCGGCGAGATCCGACGTCTCACGGTCGCGGTCCTGGTCAACGCCGCGGCCGGCGACCGCGCCGACGGCGACGCTCCGGGTGAGCCCTGGACCGTGGAGGAGCTGCAGCGGATCGAAACGCTGGTACGGACCGCGGTCGGCGTGGACGAGGGCCGGGGCGACGTGGTCTCCGTGGTGAGCGTGCCGTTCACGACCGAGCCGGCCGTGGCGGTCGGCGGGTCGGGCGGCCGCGATCTGCTCATGATCGCGCAGGGCTTCGCGCGCCCCGCGGTCGCCGCGCTCGCGCTCGTGCTCGCCTTCATCCTCGGGCTCCGCGTCGTACGTACGCTCCCGCGCGGTCCCTCTACGCCGGTCGAGGCCGCGCTCGAGCCAGCTGGCACCGGCGGCGCGCTCCCCTCGGGGCACGACGAGGCGGAGGCCGCCGACGCGGCGGACGGGCCGAGGTTCGCCGTGCCGCGGTTCGATGCGCGGGATGAGATCGCGGCGAGGCTGAGGGAGCGCCCGGACAACGCGGTCCGGGTGATCCGGGCCTGGCTCAGGGAGTAGCGGCGATGACGACGATGACGACGACGCTGCGCCGGCACGAGCTGCGGTACGAAACGCTGACGGGCCGTCAGAAGGCCGCGATCCTCTTCATGGCGCTGGGCCCCGAGGTCGCGGCGACGATCACGCAGGCGCTGACACCCGCCGAGCTCGAGGAGATCACGCTCGAGATCGCCCAGATCGACCGTGTGCCGACCGACGTCGCGGCCGCGGTCCTGGAGGAGTGGCGCCAGACGGAGGAGGCCGCGTACTCGCTCGCGATGGGCGGCGTCGAGTACGCGCGCGAGCTGCTCGAGGCGACGCTCGGTCCGGAACGGGCCGAGCAGGTCCTGCGTCGGATCGAGGCGCAGCTCCGCGAGTCGGCCGGGTTCCGGAGCCTGAAGAAGGCGGACCCGCAGCAGCTCGCGAGCGTGCTCCGGAACGAGCACCCGCAGACGATCTCGCTGATCCTGGCGCACCTCGACCCGCCGCACGTGGCCGAGGTCCTCCAGCAGTTCGAGCCGAGGATCGGGGCCGATGTCCTCTATCGGATGGCCCGGATGGAGAAGGTGCTCCCCGAGGCGCTGCAGGTCGTCGAGCGTTCGCTCGGCAGCGAGTCCGCGCTTTCGATGTCGCAGGATCTGACCCGCGCGGGCGGCCCGGCCTCCGTCGCCGCGGTCCTGAACCTCGTCACCGGCTCCGTCGAGAAGGAGCTGCTCGACGGGATCTGGAAGCTCGACCCGGAGCTCTGCGAAGAGATCAAGGGCCTGATGTTCGTCTTCGAGGACATCATGCACCTGGACGACAAGACGCTCCAGCGGATCCTGCGCGAGGTGGAGGTGAAGGAGCTCGCGCTCGCGCTCAAGGCCGCGAGCGCGGAGCTAAAGGACCGGATCCATTCGGTTATGTCGCAGCGTGCGGTCAACGCGCTCTCGGAGGAGATGGAGATGCTCGGCCCGGTCCGGCTGCGCGACGTCGAAGCGGCCCAGGCCGGCATCGTCAAGGTGATCCGCGCCCTCGAGGAGGCCGGAGAGATCGTGCTCGGCGGAGCGGCCGATGAGTTCGTGGTCTGACCGTCCGGGCGTGGTCCTGACCGGCCGGCGCGTGCTGGACGTCGAGGCCGCCGCGTGGTCGGTCGAGGACCTGGCCGCGCCCGCGGCGCCGGAGCCGGTCGCTCCCGATCCGGAGCCGGAGATCGACCTCGAGGCCGAACGGGAGGCCGCCTATCAGAAGGGGTTCCGCGACGGCCGTGCCGCGGGCGTGGAGGAGGGCCGCCGCGAGGAGGCCGAGCGCCTGGCCCACGCGGTCGCGGCGCTCGAGGCCGCGGCGGCCGAGGTCCGGGCCGGCGGGGCGAGGTGGCTCGACGCGCTCGAGGCGAACATCGCCGCGCTCGCCGTCGCCGTCGCACGGCACGTCATCGGGCGCGAGCTCAAGACGGGTCCGGAGCCGATCGTCGATCTGGTCAGACGCGCGCTGATGGAGTTCCCGGTCGACCAGCCGCTCCGGGTGCTGCTCAACCCGGGCGATCTCTCGGCGATCACGGCGGTCTCGCCGAGCCGTGCGGAGCCGGCCCCGATCGCGCCCGGCCGGGACGTGCGCTGGGTCGCGGATCCGTCGATCGAGCCGGGAGGCTGCATCGTGGAGGGCCGGGACCGGATCGTGGACGGCCGCATCGACCGTGCGCTGGAACGCATCTGGCGGAGTCTGGCCGATGGTTGAGGCAATCGCCGCCCGGATCGAGTCGGTCCCGCGCTTCGCGGCGTACGGCCGCACGACGCGCGTCGTCGGGCTCGTCATCGAGGCGACGGGGCTCGACGTCGCGCTCGGCGAGCTCTGCCGCGTGACGAGCCAGTCGGCCGACGGCTCGGTCCTGGCCGAGGTCGTCGGGTTCCACGAGCGCGGCGTCCTCCTCATGCCGCTCGGCGGGCTGGAGGGCGTGCACCCCGGCAGCGCCGTCGAGCCGCTCGGCCGGTCGTTCGGCGTGGATGTCGGGCCGGGCATGCTCGGGCGCGTCCTGAACGGGCTCGGCCAGCCGATCGACGGCCGGGGCCCGCTCGGGCCGACGACGCGTGTCCCGCTCAACGCGGACCCGCTCAACCCTCTCGCCCGCCGCACGATCGACGAGGCGCTCGAGACGGGCGTCCGCGCGATCGACGGCCCGCTCACGATCGGCCGGGGCCAGCGCGTCGGGATCTTCGCGGGGAGCGGCGTCGGGAAGAGCACGCTGCTCGGGATGATCGCGCGCCGGGCCGCGGCGGACGTGAACGTGATCGCGCTCCTCGGCGAGCGCGGACGCGAGGTCCGCGATTTCCTCGAGTCATCGCTCGGCGAGGAAGGGCTCGCCCGCTCGATCGTCGTCGTCGCGACCGGTGACGAGGCCGCGCTGATCCGGGCACGGGGCGCGCTCGTCGCGACCGCGATCGCCGAGTACTTCCGCGACCTCGGCCAGGACGTGCTCCTCATGGTCGACTCGGTCACGCGCGTCGCGATGGCGTGGCGCGAGATCGGCCTCGCGGTCGGCGAGCCGCCGACGACGAAGGGCTACCCGCCGTCCGTCTTCGCCGCACTGCCGCGGCTCCTCGAACGGGCCGGGAACGCGGAGAACGGTGGGATCACCGGGATCTACACGGTCCTCGTCGAGGGCGACGACTTCAACGAACCGATCGCGGACGCGGCGCGCTCGATCCTGGACGGGCACATCGTGCTGAGCCGGCGCCTCGCGACGGCGGGCCACTTCCCGGCGATCGAGGTCCTGGAGAGCGTGAGCCGGGTCCGCGACCGGATCATCGACGCCGAGCACCGTCGCGCCGCGAACGAGATGCAGCGCCTCCTCGCCGCATACCGCGAGAAGGAGGACCTGATCGCGGTCGGAGCGTACCAGCCCGGCAGCAGCGCGGAGGTCGACGCGGCGATCGCCGCGAGGGACGCGTTCATGGAGTTTCTGAGACAGCGCCCGGACGAGCCCGCAGGGTTCGAGGACACGAGGCGACGCCTCCTCGGCGTCGTCGACGGGGCCGGCGGGCAGGGGTGATCGATCATGGAGCGGTTCAAGTTCAGACTGCAGAAGGTCCTGGATCTCCGACTCTGGCGGGAGCAGGAGAGTGCGCTCCGACTGGGCGAGGCGAGGCGCCGGTACGATGAGGCGGAGAGCGTGCTCGCCGCGCTCGAGGCGGTTCGCGCGAGCAGCCGCGAGCGGCTGATGCGGGTCCACGGCGCGGGCGGCAGCGTCGGGCAGCTCCAGAACCTCGACTACGTGCTCGCGCACCTCGACGCCCGGATCGCCGAGGCCGATGCGGCCCGGCGCGACGCGGAGCGCGGGGTCCGGGAGTGGATGGACGAGTACACCGCAGCGCTCCGCGAACGGAGGGTCCTGGAACGGCTCCGGGACCGGCACCTCGAGGCCGCGCGCGTGCTCGAGGCCCAGGTCGAACGGCGCGCCATGGACGACGTCGCGGTCTCTCGCCACGTGAGGAAGACGACGGACGACGCTGCCCGAGGGTTACCCGGATGGTAAGGCTGGTCCTCCTGGTTCTTGGTGGGTTCGTCATCGGCATCGGCGTCACGGCCGGCGCGGCGTATCTCCTCGAGCCGCCGCCCGGAGCGGTCGGCACCGCTGCAGGGGACGAACCGGCCCCCGAGATCGACGGTGCGGGTGGAATGCACTCCGGCGGCGGAGCGGAGAGCGGCGAGACGGGCGGAGCCGGGGCGACGACGGGTGCACGCTCCGACGGGACCGCGGGCGCTGTCCCGGCCGGGACGGCTGGCGGTCCGGCCGCCGGGACGGTACGACCGACCGAGCCCGCATCCCGGGGCGGTGCGCCGCCGACCGGCCGAGTCGAGCGCACGGCGGTCGGTCAGGCCGGGGACGCCCGAACCGGCGCGGGCCAGGCCGGCGAGGCCCGAGCCGGCGCCGGCCGCGGCGGGGATGGGCCCGCCCAGAGCGGCGTCGCCGCCGCGCTGGACACGATCTCCCAGCGGCTGGCCAACATCTTCGGCGCGATGGAGCCGAGCGATGCGGCGCGGGTCCTGGAACGGCTGGACGACGCCGAGGTCCGCCTCATCCTCTTCCACCTGAGCGACCGGAAGGTCGCCGCGATCCTCGGTCAGCTCGAGCCGACCCGAGCCGCCCGGCTCAGCCAGGGGGCCATGGCTGAGGGAGGAGCCCGGCAATGATGGGATTCGACGTGCTGGCGGCCGGTCCATCCGAGACGCTCGCGGCGGATGAGTCCGCCAGGGACCGCCGCCGGGGGATCGGGGGAGCCGACGACGAGGAGCGGGCGGCCGACTTCGCCGGCGCCCTCGCCTCGGCGCTGAGCGGGATGCCCATGCCCGAGGCGGCCGCCCGCCCGGGCGCCGGACCGGCAGGCGGGGCAGGGGACGGATCCGGACGCGTCGACATGGAGACCGCGACGGCCCGCGTCCTCGAGGCCGACCGGTCGCTCGACCGACTGGCACCGGCGTTCCGCCGCCGCGTCGAGCGCGTGATCGAGCGGATGCGTTCGGAGTACGGCCACGACGTGCGGCTGGTCGAAGGCTACCGCACGCAGGAGCGCCAGCACCACCTCTACGCGCAGGGCCGGACGCGCCCCGGCGCCATCGTGACCTGGACCCGGAACTCGCTCCACACCCGAGGCCTCGCCGCGGACCTGCTCGTCGATGGGAGCTACGACAACCCGGTCGGCTACGCCCGCCTGGCCGAGGTCGCGCGGGAGGAGGGGCTGGCGACGCTCGGCCCCCACGACGCAGGGCACGTCGAACTCCCGGTCGCCGGGCGCGGCGCGCCGTACGCCGCGGGCCCGGATGGGGGGAGGCTTGCGACGTCGCGGGCGAGGATCGACGCGGCGCTGGACATCGCGACTTCGGGTGGGGCCGCGCGTGGCGCGGCCGCGTCCGCCGGGGGCGCCGGAGCGTCGCCCGTCGTCGCTCCGCCGTCGGGTGCGGCGCCGAGCGCTGCGGCGGCCGCCGTCGCGGTCCCCGCGGTTGCGGCACCCGCCCGGGTCCAGGCGCCGAGGCCGGCCGCCGTCGCGCAGGTCGCGTCCGTGGCCCGGCCCGCGGCCGTGGGCGCGGGCGGCGCCGGACGGGCCGCCGGCCACGCCTCGGGCGATCCGGGCGCAGCCGGCTCCCGGACGGGAGAATTGGCCACGCGGTCGAGCTCGGCGTCGTCCGGCGCGCCGCGCCGCGCCGGCCGTCGCCCGGACGAACCGGTGCTCGCCGCGCCGGATGTCAGCGCGTCGAGCCACGGTACGGTAGCGCCCGCGGCCCTCGAGCGGAGCGCAGCGCCGGGCGCCGCCGGCGCGGCCGAGCGGGTCGCGGGGGTGCTCGAGCTGCAGGACGCGGCGATGGCGCGCCCGACCTCGAGCGTGCTCCTGAGGCTGGACGACGTGGACGGCGGCGCGGCGCGGATCCGTGTCGCGCTGCGCGGCGACGCGCTGAGCGCCGAGATCTCGGTCCCGGACCCCGTGGAAGCGGCTCGACTGGGCCGGCACATCGATGAGCTCGGTCAGGCGCTCCGTCGCCAGTCGCTCAGTCCGGAATCGCTCCGGGTCCACGTCGCCGGCGAGCGCGGGTCGGCCTCGGCGGATGCCCTGGGCGCGCTCTCGTCCGCGGCGATCGCGGACCCGTCGCCGACGGGCTCGCCGGGCGCGCACACCGATCCGGAGGCCGGGCGTGAGCGCGGGCCGGACGACGAGCACGCCGCGACGCACGACTCGCCCAGGCGAGACCCGAACACGAACCGCGACCCCTCGGGGCGGGGTCGGAACCGGGAGGAGACCCGATGATCACCCTCAATGCTGCCGAAGGGACCGTCCCAACGCCGGCGCTCGCGGGCGAGGCCCCGCCGCCGGGCGGCGTGCTCGGCAAGGATGAGTTCCTTCAGCTCCTGGTCGCGCAACTCCGCCACCAGGACCCGCTCAACCCGATCGACGGCCAGGACATGGCCGTCCAGCTCGCCCAGTTCTCGAGCGTCGAGCAGCTCATGCAGCTGAACGAGCAGCTCGCGGCGCAGGCCTCGATCCACGAGGCGCTCGCCCAGGGCTTCAACGCTTCGGCCGCGATGAACGTGCTGGGCCGGTCCGTCCTCGCGGCGACCGATCAGGTCGTCGTGGGCGACGACGGCGCGCTCTCCGTCACCCTCGAGGTCGGCAGGGCCGGCGGCGAGGCGACGGTCTGGCTCTACGACGCGGCCGGGCGAGAGGTCGGCTCGAAGGCGCTCGGCACGTTGCCCGCCGGCCGACACCCGATCCAGCTCGACGATCTGGCCGCCGGCCTCGAGCCCGGGACGTACACGATCGAGGTCAGGGTCACCGACGAGGCGGGCGAACGCGTCCCGGCCGCGGCGTACACGACCGCGACGATCGACGGGATTCGCTACGGCGAGGACGGGCTCCGGCTCGTCGCCGGGACGCTCGAGTTCCCGCTGCATTCGATCCTCGAAGTCTTCGTCAACCGATAACGCAAAGGGTTACCGACCATGATGCGATCGCTCTTCGCCGGCGTCTCCGGGCTGCGCAACCACCAGGTCCGGATGGATGTGATCGGCAACAACATCGCGAACGTGAACACGCTCGGCTACAAGGCCAGCCGCGTCACCTTCGAGGAGGCCTACGCCCAGCTCGTCCAGGGCGCGAGCCGTCCGCAGACCCGGGTCGGCGACGCATACGGCGGCGTCAACCCGATGCAGATCGGGCTCGGCATGAACGTCAGCAGCATCGACGTCCTCTTCACCCAGGGCAGCCTCGAGACGACGGGCGTCGTGACCGACCTCGCGATCCAGGGCGACTCGTTCTTCGTCGTCTCCGACGGCGAGCGCAACTACTTCACCCGGTCCGGCAACTTCATCTTCGACGCGACGGGCCGGCTCGTCTCCTCGGCCACGGGCTACAACGTACAGGGGCGGATGGCCGGGCCCGACGGCACCTTCATCGACGGGATCACCGACATCGTCCTCCCGCTCGACCGCCGCGCACCGGCACGGGCGACGACCTACGCCCGGATCGGAGGCAACCTCAACGCCGCCGCGACACCGGGCTCGAGCGCCGAGACGACGATCACCGTCTACGACGAGCAGGGCGAGAAGACCGACCTCAAGCTGACCTTCACCGCCGTCTCGGACGATGTCTGGGACGTCCAGATCGAAGCAGACGGAACCAGCTCGACGGTCCAGATCACGTTCGACGGCGATGGACGCCTCGCCTCGGTCGACGGCGACGCCTCGAGCGGAGAGTTCGCCTTCGTCCTCGCCGGCGGCCGGACCATCACCCTCGACTTCGGCACGATCGGCGGGACCGACGGCATCACCCAGTTCTCCGGATCGACGACCGCGCTGCTCCGCGAACAGGACGGCTACCCCTACGGCGAGCTCGAGAGCATCGCGATCGACCCGAGAGGCGTAATCACCGGGTCGTTCTCCAACGGCGTCACCCTCGACCTCGCGCAGATCGCACTCGCGGACTTCAGCAACCCGACCGGCCTGCTCAGGACGGGTGACAACCTTTACAGCGTCTCCGCCAACTCCGGCGAGCCGCTCATCGGGTTCGCAGGCGAGGGCGTCCAGTCCGCCGTCGCATCCGGAGCGCTCGAAATGTCGAATGTGGACCTCGCGACCGAGTTCACGAACATGATCATCGCGCAGCGCGGCTTCCAGTCGAATGCACGGGTCATCTCGACGAGCGACGAGATGCTCCAGGAGCTGGTGAACCTGAAGCGGTAAGGCGCGTCGCGTCCCCGGGAGGCGCCACGGTCGGCGGCACCTCCCGAGGACGCCCGTCGTCGTCTCCGGTGAGGTCGCGTCCAGGTCGTCGCTTCGATCGGCAACACATGGCCAGCTCTGGAGTCTCGGTGGCTGGCCCAGGCAGACATGCGCGTGGCCCTGGCCGATCAGGCGAGCGCAGGAGGAGAGCAGTCCAGGTCCCACGGATCCGCGGGGATGGTGTTGTCAATCTCCCACGAGTCCGTCGGTCGGAAGATTCGCGGGAGATTCGCCCCCCATGGTGCGGCAATTCTCCCGGACGTCCCGGCGGGATCCGTTCTGCGGGAGGTCGACCGGAACAATTGAGGGCAATCTCCCGGAGATCGATTTCGGAGCGGACCTTGGGGAGATCGACCACACGTGCGTGCCGCGTCACGATCGCGTGTGCCCCGTCACGATCGCGTGTGCCGCGTCTCGGTCGCGTGGGGCCCATTTCGGTCGCGTGGGGCCCATTTCGATCGCGTGTGGCCCGTCTCGATCGCAGCCGAACAGGGTGCCGGCGGTATTGGGGGCGTCCGAGATCTCCTGTGATCGATCGTCTCCTGCGGTGGGCGCCGCCGGGGGCCCGTATCCAGGTCACGGGGGCGCGTATCGAGGTCGGTAGTGTGAGCATTGGCGCGCTCGGCGCCGGGAACCCCGCCGCCACGGTCCGCGCCCCACCCGCACCGCCTGCTCCCCGCCGCGCCGCGCACGCCGCCCCCACGGCCGTCCCCGCGCCCGCCCGGCAAGAACCGCCGCCTCCGACCCGGCAGGTCGTTCCGCATTGCGGCCAGCCGTTCCCCCCGTCCAGCCCGCCGTTGTCTTCGGGTGTTCGTCCAAATCACGTCGCCACAAGAACTTGCGGCGTGGTGTCGTTTGGGCATGGAGTCTGCTTCTGTATGCGTGCGGATAGGTTCGCGTCGATACAACGTTTCCAGTGACGGGGCGAGCGCAATGTCGCGCGATACGGACAGCAACGCCGGTCCTGACCAGGGTGGTGCGGCCGCCCGTGGTTCGGCATCTGGGTTCCTTGCGGTTCTCGCGCTGACCGGCGGTCTGGCGGTCGGCAGCTTCTTCGGCTGGAAGGCGGTCGGGCCGGCGCTGGCCCGTTCGCGCTGGCAGCCGAAGGAGGAGGCGCCGGTCACGGTCTCCGAGAAGGCGGTCGCGCTGCATCAGATCGAGAACCTGGTCGTCAACCCTGCGGGATCGCAGGGGCTGCGCTTCCTGGTCGTCTCGATCGCGATCGAGGTCGGCGATGCGAAGGCGTCCGCGGACCTCGTGGCCCGAGACGCGGAGCTGCGGGACGCTCTGGTCAGTCTCCTCGGCCAGAAGACGGTTCCGGAGCTGATCGACGTGGGTCAGCGCGAGGCGTTGCGGGATGAGATCCGCTCGACGGTCGTGTCGATCCTGGGCCGTCCGAGCGTGCTGCGGGTCTATCTCCCGCTCTTCGTGGTTCAGTAGGGCCATGGCATCGGAACCGCTCTCGCAGCACGAGATCGATCGGCTCTTCGATGTCGCGGGCGAAGCCGCGGGGATCGGCGGGATCGACGGGTCGGGCACGGACGTCCAGGTCTACGATTTCCGCCGTCCGAGCCGGATCTCGAAGGACCGTCTCCGTTCGCTCGAGGCGATGTACGGCCTGCTCGCGAGGTCGCTCGAGGGGTGGTTGACCGGCCGGATCCGGAGCCAGGTCGAGCTCGAGCTGCTCGAGGTCCAGCAGTTCAGCTTCGGAGAGTTCCTGCTCTCGCTGCCGACGCCGTGTGCGTCGTTCGTCTTCGAGATCGCGGACAGCGGCGGCCAGCAGGGCGTCATCGACTTCGGTCACGACTTCGCGTTCTTCGTGGTCGACCGTCTGCTGGGCGGGAGCGGCCCGACATGGGTCCCGGATCGTCCGCTGACGCCACTCGAGCGGATGATGGTCCGGCTCGTCGCGGACCGGGTCGCGGAGCAGCTGACCGAGATCTGGCAGGATCACGTTCGGCTCGATCTCACGCTGAGCCGGTTCGAGTCGATCCCGGACATGCTGAACGTCGCGAACCGTGAGGATCCGGTTCTGGTCGCGAGCCTGGAGGTCCACGCGGCCGACATCCGGAGCCCGCTCCTGCTCTGCCTTCCGTTCTCGGTCCTGGAGAAGTTCTTCACATCGGGCACGTCCCAGCGGATCTACGGGCCGCGCGCCTCGGACCGCGACCGTGAGATCGACCGCGCGGCGATCGAGTCCTCGCTGCGGCAGGTCCATCTCCCGGTCCGGGCGAGGCTGCCCCGCTTCCCGCTCGCGATGCGCGAGCTCGCGTCGCTGCAGCCCGGGAGCGTGATGCTGACCGGTCACACGACGGACACCGAGGTCGAGGTCCATATCGGCTCGGAGCGGTCGTACTACGCGGAGATCCGGCGAGTCGGGCGGAAGCTGGCCGTCCGGATCACGCGGACGCTGCTGCCGGACGCGGCGGACACGGACCACCCTGACGATGGGGGGACAGACGCATGAGCACGACATCGATGGAAGCGAGCCGGCCGGTCGAGGCCCGGCCTGCGGAGTTCGAGGAGGGGGTAGTGGACGAGGGTGCTCGTGAGGCGAGGCCGATCTCCGCGCTCTACGACCTGTCGCTGCCGATCACCGTGGAGTTCGGCAGGACGAAGATGACGGTGCAAGAGGTGCTCGGGCTCGGGCGCGGCTCGATCATCGAGCTGGACCGCCTGGTCGGCGAGCCGGTCGACGTCTACGCGGGCGACCGTCGCTTCGCCGAGGGCGAGATCGTCGTGATCGGCGAACAGTTCGGTGTGAGGATCACGCGGATCCTCTCGTCGGGCGGGGAGCCGAAGGCGGGGTGATGCTCGCGCTGGTCGGTGCTGCGCTCGCGCTCGCCGCGGTCCTCGTGCTCGTCGCGTTCGCGCTGAGGACGCTGAGCCGCTGGGTCCAGGGCGCGCGGTTCGGGAGCGGCGGCCCGCCGGTCGACGTCGTCGCCCGGATCGGGCTCGGGCCCCGCCAGGGCCTCGCCGTGGTCCGGGTCGGCGAGCGCGGCGTCCTCGTCTCCGTCGGCGAGGGCGGGGTCCGCCCGGTCCTGGAGCTGACGGGCGACGAGGTCGAGGCGTTCGTTTCGGCCGAGCGGCCGCGCCCGTGGGCGGAGGCGCCGTCCGGGCGGTGGAGGGGCGTGGCCGGGGTGCTCGGCGCGGTCCGGCGCTCGGGCGCCGCGCTCCTGGTCATCGGCGCCGTGGGGATCGGCGTTCTCGCGGCCGCGTCGCCCGCTCTCGCGCAGGCGCCGGGTGCGGCGGGTCCGGCGGCCGCCGTCGGGCCCACGTCCGGGTCGGCCACGGCCACGGCCGCCACGCTGGACAGCATCGCGGCCGCGGTGATGCCCCGGCTGAACGTGCAGCTCGGCGACGAGGAGGGCGGGCTGCGGCTGAGCGGGACGGTCGGCGCCGTCGTCGTGCTCGGGCTGCTGACACTGCTGCCGACGCTGCTCCTGCTGATGACGAGCTTCACGCGGATCCTGGTCGTGCTGCACATCCTGCGGCAGGCGCTCGGCACGCAGAACGCGCCGCCGGGCCACCTCCTGGCCGCGCTCGCGCTGCTCCTGACCGGGTTCGTCATGGCGCCGACGTTCGGCGAGATCAACGCGGACGCGCTCCGGCCGTGGCTCGACGGCGCGCTGACCGAGGGCGAGATGCTCGTCGCCGCGGCGGACCCGCTGCGGGAGTTCATGTTCAGCCAGACTTCGGAGTCGGAGCTGGAGACGTTCCTCGAACTCGGCGGCGCGGACACGCTCGCCGGCCCGGAGGACGTCCCGCTCGTGACGCTCATGTCGGCGTTCGCGATCAGCGAGCTGAAGAAGGCGTTCCAGATCGGGTTCGCGATCTTCCTGCCCTTCGTCGTGATCGACCTCGTCGTCGCGGCGGTGCTGACGAGCATGGGGATGTTCATGCTCCCGCCGACGATGGTCGCGCTCCCGCTCAAGCTGATGCTCTTCGTCCTGGTGGACGGCTGGTCGCTCATCGTGCAGAGCCTGGTCGCGGGATTCCAGTAGATCCCGCTGCAGAGTCGTTATGCAACCGTTGGAGGGGAGGAGTCCGGAACCGTGTCGTACGCGCTGGTGGTCGACCTGGCGAGGAACGCGCTGCTCTTCACGCTCATGCTGGCGGGCCCGCTGCTCGCGGTCGCCCTCATCGTCGGGCTCCTGGTCAGCGTGCTCCAGGCCGCGACGCAGATCCAGGAGCAGACGCTCGTGATCGTGGCGAAGTTCTTCGCGGTCGGCGCGGTCTTCCTCCTCGCGCTGCCGTGGATGCTGCAGATGGCGGTCCGTTACACGACCGAGCTCTTCCGCAGCCTGCCGGTGCTCCTGTCATGACCGGATTCGACCTCTTCGCGCCCGGCGGGCTCGCGCTCCTCGTGCTGCTCGGCCTCCGTGTCGGCGGGGTGCTCCTCATCGCGCCGGTTTTCGCGGCGAGGCCGGTCCCGGTCCCGGTCCGGGCGGTGCTGCTCGTCGTCCTCACGCTCGTGCTCGTCCCCGCGGCCGCGGCGGCCGCGGACCCGGCGGGCGGACCGGCGCGGGTCACGGCCGAGTCGTTCTTCGCCGAGTCGCTCATCGGCTTCGCGATCGGGCTGGGCGCGGCGGTGCTGATCGGCGCCGCCGAGGTCGCGGGCGATTACATGGCGATGCAGATGGGGCTCTCGAGCTCGAGTGTGCTGGACCCGATCAACCAGTCGCCGGTCCCGACGCTCGGCCAGTTCGCGAACCTCTTCGCGCTGACGCTCTTCCTCGCGCTCGGCGGGCACCTGCTCCTGCTGGAGGCGCTGGCCGCGAGCGTGACGGTCGTTCCGATCGGCGCCGGGCTGGACTTCGAGCCGGGGCTCGGCGCGATGGTCGCACTCGGCGGCGCGCTCTTCGCGCTCGGGCTGCGCTTCGCGGCGCCCGTTATCGTGGCCGTCATGGTCGGCAACCTGGCGCTCGGGATCCTGAGCAAGGCGGCGCCGCAGTTCAACGTTCTGATCGTGGCGTTCCCGATCCAGATCGGGATCGGCCTCTTCGCGCTCGCGGCGGCGCTGCCGCTGCTGGCGGTCTTCCTCTCGACGTGGCCGTCGCTCTTCGAGGGGATGACGACGACCCTCTTCGACGCGTTCGGCGCGAGGCCCTGAGATGGCGGACGAGTTTCAGGAGCGTACCGAGGCCGCGACCCCGCGGCGGCGCGAGGAGGCGAAGCGGCGGGGCCAGATCGCGCGGAGCGCCGAGGTCGGGACCGCGCTGCTCCTGCTCGGCGCGGCGGTCGCGGTCCGGGTCGGCGGCGCCGCGCTCGCAGGCGCGATGGGCGGCCTGCTCGGCGGCAGCGTGCTCGCCGCGACGGCGCCGCCGGTCGGCGTCGACGGGTTCGCGGGCTGGGTCCGCGGAATCGGGTGGATCACCTTCGCGGCGCTCGCGCCGGTCGTGTTCGGGATCACGGGCCTCTCGGTCCTGGCCGGCGCCGTCCAGGCGCGGGGCACGCTGACCTGGAAGCCGCTCGAGCCGGACTGGTCGCGGCTCGCGCCGCACAAGAACCTGCGCCGCCTGATCGGCGTCCGGCCGTGGGTCGAGCTGGCGAAGTCGGTGCTGAAGCTGGGGATCGCGGCGACCGCGGTCTACGTTGCGCTGGCCGGCGCGTGGTCGGAGGTCGCGGCGCTGCCGCAGCAGGCGCCGGCCGCGGTCCCGGCGCTCGTGCACGGCCTCGTCTTCCGGCTGCTGCTGACCGCCGGGCTCGCGTTCCTCGCGCTCGCGGGCGCCGACTACCTGTACCAGCTCTGGGACCACGAGAGACAGCTCCGGATGAGCCGTGAGGAGGTCAAGCAGGAGCTGAAGGAGACCGAGGGCGATCCGCTGGTCCGGTCGCGCCTCCGCTCGCTGGGCCGCTCGCTCGCGCGGCGGCGGATGATGGCCGCGGTCCCGACGGCGGACGTGGTCGTCACGAACCCGACGCACATCGCGGTCGCGTTGAAGTACGACCCGTCGGTCGCGGCGGCGCCGGTCGTCGTCGCGATGGGCGAGCGGAAGGTCGCGGAGCGGATCCGGGCGCTCGCGCTCTCGGCCGGCGTGCCGGTCGTCGAGAACCGTCCGCTCGCGCGGGCGCTCCTCGCGACGGGCCGGGTCGGCCAGCCGATCCCGCCTGCGCTCTACGTCGCGGTCGCGGAGGTCCTGGCCTTCGTGATCCGCCAGCGCCGCTCGGCGCTCGGCCGCCGGTGGCAGGAGGTGCGTACACCATGACGACGCTCGCGCTGCCCCGGCCGGGCCGGACGGTGTGGAACGCGGAGATCGCGGTCGTCGCGGCGGTCGTCTTCATCGTTGCGCTCCTCGTGCTGCCGCTGCCGCCACCGCTCCTCGACGTGATGCTCGCGCTCAGCTTCGCGAGCTCGCTCGTCGTGCTCCTGGTCGCGCTCTACACGGTCGACCCGCTCGACTTCAGCGTCTTCCCATCGCTGCTGCTCCTGCTCACGCTCTTCCGGCTCGCGCTGAACGTGAGCAGCACGCGCCTGATCCTGGGCCGCGGCGAGGCGGGCAAGGTCATCGAGGCGTTCGGCGCGTTCGTGATCGGCGGGAACTACGCGGTCGGCGTCGTGATCTTTCTGATCCTGATCGCGATCAACTTCATCGTGATCACGAAGGGCGCGGGCCGGGTCGCCGAGGTCGCGGCGAGGTTCACGCTCGACGCAATGCCCGGGCGCCAGATGAGCATCGATGCCGACCTGAGCGCCGGTCTGATCGACGACGTCGAGGCGAAGCGCCGGCGGGACGAGATCGCGCGCGAGGCCGACTTCTACGGCGCGATGGACGGCGCGGCGAAGTTCGTGCGCGGCGACGCGGTCGCGGGGCTCCTGATCACGGCCATCAACATCGTGGGCGGCGTCTTCATCGGCGCCATCCAGCGCGGGCTGCCGATCGGCGATGCGCTCTCGACCTACACGATCCTGACGGTCGGCGACGGGCTCGTCAGCCAGATCCCGGCGCTGATCGTGAGCACCGCGGCCGGGATCATGGTCACGCACTCGTCGGACGGGAAGCGGCTGAGCATCGCGCTCGTCGCGCAGCTCGGCCGTCAGCCCCGCGCGATCGGCCTCTCGGCCGGGATCCTGGTCGCACTCGGCCTGGTGCCGGGGCTGCCGACGCTCCCGTTCCTCGTCCTCGCCGCGGCGGTCGGCGCGGGCGCGCGTGTCGCTGCGCAGCACGAGCGGGAGGAGGAGGCGGCCGCGGCCGAGCGGACCGCCGCGGCTGCGGAGACGAAGGCGCTGCCCGAGCCGAGGAGCCCGGTCCAGGAGCTGCTCCAGCTCGATCCGATCGAGCTCGAGATCGGCTACGGACTCCTCGGCCTCGTCGACGAGGGCCAGGGCGGCGACCTGCTCGAGCGGATCCGGCTGCTGCGCAAGCAGGCCGCGGTCGAGCTCGGCCTCCTCGTCCCCCCGATCCGGATCCGCGACGACGTCCGGCTGGGCCCGAACGAGTACGTCATCAAGCTGCGCGGCTCCGAGGTCGCACGCGCCGAAGTCCTGCCCCGCCAGCTCCTCGCCCTCGACACCGGCGGCGTCTTCGAGCCGGTCGAAGGGCTCGAGGTCCGGGACCCGAGCTTCGGGCTCCCGGCGCGCTGGATCGCGCCGGAGCTGAAGGGCGACGCGGAGCGCGGCGGCTACGTCGTCGTCGAGCCGACGACCGTCGTCGCGACGCACCTGATGGAGACGCTCAAGTCGAACGCCGCCGACCTGCTCGGCCGCCAGGACGTGCAGGACATGATCGACACGCTGAAGGAGGCGTACCCGGCGCTGGTCGAGGAGGTGGTGCCGGCGAAGGTCCCGCTCGGCGTGCTGCACCGCGTGCTCCAGCGTCTGCTCCGCGAGCGCGTCCCGATCCGGGACCTGGTCACGATCCTCGAGGCGCTCGCCGACATGGCGGACCAGACGAAGGACCCGGAGGCGCTGACCGAGCACGTGCGCCGCGCCCTCGGCAAGGTCATCGCCGAGCAGCACGTCGACGAAACCGGCGTCATCCGCGGGATCACGCTCGGCCCGCGACTCGAGGCCGCGCTGATGGGGCTCTTCAGCCCCCGCCAGATGGCGAACGGCGGCGGGCTCGTCAGCCCGGACGTCCTGACCGAGGTCCTGCGGCGGCTCGACGCGGTCGCGCGGGGCCACAGCCGCGACGGGCGGATGCCGCCGGTCATCTGCCCGCCGGCGCTCCGGGTCGGCGTCCGCCGCCTGATCGAGCCGGTCATGCCGGACGTGCCGGTCCTCTCGCTGGCCGAGCTGCCGGCACACGTGAACCTACAGTCCGTAGCGACCTGGGAGCTGCCCGATGCTGAGTGAGACCTTCCGTGGCCGCGACCTGCCGCGCGCGCTCGCGCAGGTCCGCGCGGCGCTCGGCGAGGATGCCGTCCTGCTCCGGACCCGGACGGTCCGGGCCGACGGCGCGTCGCACGTCGAGGTCGTCGCGACGACCGAGGCGGCGCTCGACGCGTTCCGCGCCCGTCTCGAACGCGTCCCGCTCCGGCTCCTGTCCGGCGGCGACGGCCGCCGGCGCGCGCGCGTGATCGCGCTCGTCGGACCGACCGGGGCGGGGAAGACGACGACGCTCGCGAAGCTCGCGCTCCGACCCGAAGCGTGCGGCGGCGAGCGCGTCGGCGTGATCACCCTCGACACGTTCCGCGTCGGCGCGCTCGAACAGCTCTCAACCTACACCGAGATCCTCGGGCTCCCGCTCGAGGTCGTCTACACCGAGGCCGAGGTCGCGCCCGCGCTGGAGCGCCTGCGCGCGTGCGACGTGATCCTGGTCGACACGCCCGGCCGCAGCCCGAAGCTGCCCGACGAGGGGCGGGAATGGCGCACGCTGCTCCAACGGATCGGGCCGGACGAGGTCCACCTCGTCCTCCCGGCCGGCAGCCGGACCGACGTCGCGCTCGCGACGCGGGACGCCTACGTCGCGTGCGGGACGACGCACCTGCTCCTGACCAAGCTCGACGAGGTGCCGGGCGAGGACGGCGTCGCGGAGCTGGCCGACGCGCTGAACCTGCCCGCCCGGTGGGTCGCGACGGGGCAGGACGTGGCCGCGGACCTCGAGCCGGCGGCCGAGCGGCTGATCGCTTCACTCTGCGGCGGCGCCGCACTGGACCGGGCGGTCGGATGAACGCGCAGCTCGACTCGATCCGCCGCCTCCTCGCCGGCCGCGCGCCGGCCCGCCGCGCGAACGACGACAAGCCCGTCCTCGTCGTCGCGAGCGGGAAGGGCGGTGTCGGCACGTCGTGCATCGCCGCACTCCTCGCGCTGCGCGCGGCCGGCGCCGGGCACCGTACGCTCCTGGTCGACGCGGTCGACGGGATCGGCACGCTCGGGCTCCTCCTCGGCGCGGAGCCGGGGCCCGGGCTCGGGGCGCTGCGAGGAGGGGCGGCGGACGTGGAAGCGCTGATGACCGACGTCGTGCCGGGGCTGACGCTCCTCGATGCGGCCGCGGGCGCGGACGAATCCGAAGCCGCGGCGCTGAGCGCGGCCGAGCGACGGATCCTCTACCGGCGCGTCGTAGCGGCGTACGCGGCGTTCGACCTCGTGATCGTGGACGCGGGCTCGCGGCTCGACGGCGTCCTCGCGGCAGTGGGTTCCGGCGCGCGCGCGCTCCTCGCCGTCGCGACGCCGGACCGGGTCACGCTCGCGGCGACCCACGCGCTGATCAAGGTCCTCACGGGCCGCGCCGGCCACACGCCCGTGCACGTCGTCCTGAACCGCTGCGACGAGGCCGAGGGCAGCGCGGCGTTCGACGCGCTCCGGGCCGGCGTCCGTCGGTTCCTCGGCCGTGTGGTCGGGTTCGCCGGCGCCGTCCCGGACGACGCGCGGCTCCACGAGGCCGCTGCGGCCGGCGAGCTGTTGAGCGTGACGGGCGCCGCGGGCGGTGCCGGGCCAGCGGGTGCTCCCGCTGCGGCCGGCGCGGCGGACGCCGTCGGAACGATCGATCTGTGGGGCATGCTGGAGGGTTGGACCGGGCCGCGGCTGGTCCGGGAACCCATGACTCCCAACGTGGGGGGGTGAGACGATGAACGCGACGACGAACGCGGCGACGGACGCGAAGGCCCTCTGGGAGGCGTACCAGCGGGACCGTGACCCGGTGAGCCGGGAACGGCTCCTGGCGTTCCACCTGCGGCTGGTCCACCACGTCGCGAGGAAGCTCGCGCGCACGCTCAGCGTGGACGCGGAGCTGGACGACCTGGTCAGCGCCGGCACGATCGGCCTGATCAACGCGATCGAGAACTACGACCCCACGCGCGGGCTGGCGTTCAGCACCTTCGCCGCGCCGCGCATCCGGGGCGCGATCCTGGACGATCTCCGGCGCTGGGACCACGTGCCCCGTTCGGTCCGCCGCAAGCAGCGCCAGATCGCGGCCGCGCGCGAAGCGCTGCAGAACGAACTCAACCGCGAGCCCCGCCCCGAAGAGACCGCGCGCGAGCTGGGGATCGAGGTCGAGACGTACTGGCGGTGGGAGCACGACACGCAGGACGCCGTGCACATCTCGCTCGACCGGCCGCTCGAGAGCCGGGAGGGCACGAAGGTGACGCCACTCGACGTGCTCATCGGCGAGGACGGCGAGGCCATCGAGGACGACATCGCCCACCGCGAGGAGGTCAGGATCCTGCGCGAAGAAATCCTCCGGCTGCGGGAACGCGACCGGCTCGTCATCACCCTCTACTACTTCGAGGAGCTCAAGCTCCGGCAGATCGCGGAGATCCTCGACCTGACCGAGTCACGGGTCTCGCAGATCCGGTCGAAAGCGGTCGAGACCCTCAAGGATCGGATGCGCCGGCTCCGCAAGGAGGACGCATGAGCGGAGCGAGGAACGAACGCGCCACGAGGTCCGTGTCCGCGTCCGTGGGGATGCGCGCGCCCGTGCCCGGCTTCGCCCTCGTGCTCGCGCTCGCGCTCGTCTTCTCACCCGCGGCGTCGGGCGCGCGGGCTCTGGCCGCGGCGCCGGCGCAGGCGGAGCCCGGCACGCCGGGCTCGCCCGCGGGCTCGCCCGAGACCCTCGTTGCCGAGCTCTCGCGGCGCGCCATGGAGGATTCGGACGACCCGGCCGCGTGGGCCGAGCTCGCCCGCGGGCTCGCACTCCTCAGGCCCGAGGGGTGGAAGGACTTCCCGACCGCCGCGGAGCGGGCCGCGCTCCGTGTTGCCGATTCGCTCGCGGCGGCGACGCCGGGCGCGTTGAAAGAGCTCCGCGTCGAGCCGCGCGACGGCCGGACGGAAGTCGCGGTCCGCGTGACCGGCCCCGTCAGCTACCGGCTCTTCCGCCGTCTGGCCGATCCCGTCGACCCGAGGCTGACGCTCGAGATCGCGGACGGATCGCCTGGGCTGCTCGAGAGCCTTTACCCGGGCCTTGACCGCGGCGGTGTGCGCGAGCTGCGCGTCGTGACGACCGACGAGGGCGCCGTGCGCGTCGTCATCGCGCTCGAGAGCGGGGACCGGGGCTTCGGGATCGACGAACGCGATGGCGAGATCGTCGTCCGGATTGACGATCCCGACGCGGCGTTCACGCCGTGGCGGTCCAGGCCCGCATGGGCGCGGGGCGAGCCGCTACCGATCGATGCGCTCACGTCCGGAGGGCTCGTCGGGGCAGGGACGACCGGCGCCGCCGTCGGCGAGGCGCGGCGGGCAAGCGCCGGCGCGCCGAACGCGTTGCACGCGTTGAACGGGTGGGCCGCCGAGGCGCGCGAGGCGACGGCGCGGATCGTCGCCGTCGCGGCCGGCCGCACCGGCGGCTGGGAGCCGATCGCCCTCGCCGCGCTCGCGACGCTGATCCTCGCCGGGCTCGCGGCCAGGGGCGTCGTGGCCCGGGGGCGCCGTGCGCGGGTCACGGAACCCGGGGAACGGACCGCGCCACGCACCCCCGGAGCGGGCGAGGCGAGCGTCCCGTCCGCGTACGCGCTGGCCGCCCGGGGCTCGAGCGTCGCCGAGATCGCGAAGCTGACCGGCCTCTCGCGTGACGCCGCGCTCCTGATCGCGCGCGCCGGCGAGCGGGCGGCAGAACGTTCCGAGACCGGCACGTTCTTCCGCCACGCGGCCGGTCGCCGTGCCGCACGCGCGGCGACGATGGGGTGATGTAAGATGAGACAACACAAGGCGTTGCCGCGATTTTTCGTGGCCGGGTCCGGACGGCACGGGCGTTGCCGACCGGGGCGGGCGGATCCTTCACACGAACGGGGGACCGGATGAAGCCGGACGGTCTGCTCAGCGCGGCGAGCGCGCTACGGTACTGGGAGCATCGTCAGCAGGCGGTCGCACACAACCTGGCGAACGCGAACACGCACGGGTTCCGTGCGGAGCGGGTCTTCGCGCGGCTGGTCGAGGGCAACCTGATCGCGGCCGAGAGCGCGACGGACCTGCGCCCCGGGACGTTGACGCCGACCGGTTCGCCGCTGGACCTGGCGCTCGAGGGCACGGGCTTCTTCGTCGTCGAGACGCCGGCCGGCGAGCGGTTCACCCGTGGCGGACCGATGCGGATCGACCCGTCGGGCCAGCTGGTCGACGCGGCGGGCCGGCCGCTCCTGGGCGAGGACGGCCCGATCCTGGTCCCGCCGGGCGTCGTCGAGATCGGCCGAGACGGGACGGTCCAGGTCGACGGCCGCTTCGTCGGCCGGCTCCGGGTCGAGACCGTCCCGCCGGGCGCCGCGCTCGTCCGCGAGCCGGGCGGCCTGTTCGCGGCCGACTCGCCCGGCGTCGCTGTCGCGCACGCCGAACGGCGCGTCCGGCAGGGCCACCTGGAGGAGAGCAACGTGAACGCGATCGAGTCGCTCGTCGACATGATCAACGTGCAGCGTTCGTACGCGGCGGTCCAGTCCAGCATCCGCGTCATCGACGGCGTGCTGAGCACGATCGCGAACGACATCGGCAAGGTCAGCTAGGGGAAAGGCGGCGAGAGATGGATCCTTCGCTCCGTACTTCGGCCACGGGGATGATGGCGCAGCAGCTTCGCGTCGAGATCATCGCGAACAATCTGGCGAACGTGAACACGCCCGGGTTCAAGCGTAGCCGTGCGCACTTCGAGGACCTGCTCTACCAGACGGTCCAGGGACCGGTCACGGTCGGCAACCCGGACGCGGTCGGCATCCCCGCGATCCAGATCGGCCGCGGCACCCGGCTCGCGGCGGTCCAGCGCATCGACGCGCAGGGCCCGATCGAGCCGACCGGCCGCCCGCTCGACCTCGCGATCGAGGGCGACGGCTTCTTCCAGGTCCAGCTCCCGAGCGGCCAGATCGCGTACACCCGGGACGGCAGCTTCACGATCTCCGACCAGGGCGTCCTGGTCACGAGCGGCGGCTACACGCTGCTCCCGGGGATCGCGGTCCCGCCCGAGGCGACGGCGCTGAACATCTCGCGGACCGGCGTCGTCACGGCGATGGTCGGCGACTCGGCCGAGCCGATCGAGCTGGGCCAGATCGAGCTCGCGCGCTTCGCGAACTCGCCGGGGCTCCTCGCGCTCGGCGAGAACCTCTTCGCCGAGACGCCCGCGTCCGGCCAGCCCGTGATCGGGCTCCCGCAGGACGACGGCTTCGGAGGGCTGATCCAGGGGAGCCTCGAGGCGAGCAACGTCGAGATCGTGCGCGAGATGGTCGACATGATCACCTCGCTCCGGGCCTACGAGATCAACTCCAAGGCGGTCCGTGTGAGCGAGCAGCTCGCCGAGATGACCAATGCGATGGTGCGCTGACGCAGTCCGGGTGGCCGCGGTCCTCGCCTCGGTCGCGGCGCACGCGCCGTCGGTCGCGGCCCAATCGGCGCAGGGCGCCGTGGTCGCCGACCACCACGCCTCCGCGATCACCGCCGAGATCGCGGCGAGGTGGGGCGTGGCGCCGGACCGGGTCCGGCTCGAGTGGGGCGCGGTCCGGGGGGACCGTGCGCCGGCGCCGGACGCGGCGTACCGCCTGGTCGGGAGCGGCGCGAGCGGCGACTGGGTCGTCTCCTTCGAGCCGCCCGGCGGGCCGTCGGTCGCGGTCCGGCTCCGTGCCGGCGTCGAGGTCGAGGAGCCCGTCGCGGCCCGGGACCTGGAACGGGGCGAGGTCCTCGGACCGGACGCGATCGAGGTGGTGACGACGGTACGCTGGGGCCCGCCGGCGCCGCGGCCCGCGGATGTGGCCGGATGGGTCGCGCGCCGGCGGATCGGCCGGGGCCAGCCGCTCAGGGAGCCGGCGGTCGGGCCGCCGCTCGCGGTCGAGGCCGGCGAGCCCGTCCAGGTCGTGTGGCGGCGGACCGGCCTCGCCGTCACGCTGCCGGGCCGTGCGCTCGGCTCCGCCGCGGCTGGCCAGAGCGTCGCGGTCCGGACCGAGACGGGGAAACGGATGCACGGCACGGCAGTCGGGAACGGCGTCGTACAGGTCGACGCACTTTCGGGGAGGGTGCCATGAGGGAGAGACGAGGGACCGGCAGGTTCGGCCTGGGGGCGACGGTCCTCGCCGTCGCGATCGGGGCCGGGCTCGGCGCCGCCTCGCCGGCGCGGGCGCAGGCGCCGAGCACCGCGCCCGCCGCGCGCACGCCGAGCTACGACTGGGTCTCGGGCCGCCGACGCTTCATGGAAGGCGACGTCCTGACGATCCTGATCGATGAGTATAGCATGGCCTCCGCGAACCGGAGCTCGGTCTCGAAGCAGGACCGGCGCCGGGACATGGGGCTGGACGCGAGGCAGGGCGTGCGCGGCGGGGCGTCGTCGCAGTTCGGCGCGGACGCCGGGCTGCGCAGCACGGTCGCCGGCGAGGCGAGCGAACGAGGGCAGACGTCGCGCCAGGATCGGCTGAGCGCGGAGCTGACGGCGACGATCGTCGAGGTCGAGCCGAACGGGATGCTCCGGATCGAGGGGAAGAAGCGGATCACGATCGACGACCACGAGCAGGTGATCACCTTGACCGGCCGGGTCCGGTCCGAGGACGTGAGCGCCGGGAACGTCGTCGAGTCGGCCAGGCTCGCGGACGCGGAGATCGCGTACGAGTCGAACGGCAAGCTGGTCCGTGCGAAGGGCGGCCTGATCGGCCGGATCCTGGGGTGGTTTTGGCCATGATGCGGCCCATGCTCCGGACCGTGCCCGGGCGGCGGGCCCGCCGGGCGGCGCGGCGGCGGTCCTTCCCGCGCGTGGCGCCGATCGTCGCCCTCGCCGTCCTCCTCGGGGCCCCGCACCGCCCGCTCGCCGCGCAGGAGGTGCGGATCCGGGATCTGACCCGGCAGGAGAGCGAGCTCCCGATGCGGCTCGTCGGCTACGGCCTCGTCGTCGGGCTCGACGGGACGGGCGACCGCGCGATGGGCGGCTACGGTGCGAGGCACACGGTCCGCTCGATCGTGAACCTGCTCCGCAACTTCTCGGTCGAGGTCCCGGAGCGGATGCTCCGGACCCGGAACGTCGCCGCGGTCCTCGTCACCGCCGAGGCCTCGCCCTACCTCCGGGCGGGCGGGCGGTTCGAGGTCCAGGTCTCGTCGATCGGCGACGCGGTCTCGCTCCGCGGCGGCGTGCTCTGGATGACGCCGCTCGTGGCCGAGGTCGGCGGTGAGCCGGTCGCGACGGCGCAGGGCCCGCTCCTCCTGAGCGACGCCGGTACGGGGCCGTACCGCGGAGTCGCGACGGTCGGCGCCGCGGCCCGGATCCCGGACGGCGGCGTGATGCTCGTGGACGCTCCCCGCCCGAGCTTCGCCGCCGCGTCCCGGCTCGTGCTCCGCGAGCCGGACCTCGGGACCGCGATCCGGATCGCCGAGGCGGTCAACCTGGAGCTCGGCGACGGGACCGCGACCGTCGAGGACCCGGGCGCCATCGCGCTGCGCCTCCCTGATGACGCGGACCGGGCCACGCTCCTGAACCGGATCGGCGGGCTCTCGGTCGAGGTGGACCGGCGTTCGAGGATCGTGATCGACAGCCGCGACGGCACGGTCGTCGCCGGCGGCACCGTCACGGTCGGCGAGGCGGTCGTCAGCCACGGCGCGATGACGCTCGCGATCGGCGCGACCGATCCGGCCGGCGATCCGTTCGCCGGGCCGGCGGGCGAGATCCGGGTCGCACCGGGCACGACGGTCCAGGACGTCGCGAGCGCGCTGCACGCGGTCGCCGCGCCGCCCGCCGCGATCGCGGCGATCTTCGAGTCGCTGCGCAAGGTGGGTGCGCTGAACGCAGAGATAACGATCCGATGAGTGCGACGCCCCCCGCCCTCGGAGGAGGATACGGGACGCTGTCGGGGCACGGCTCGGCGCACGCCGGACCGGCGGGGCCGCGGGTGGACCCGGCCGCCGTCGCCACGAACCCCGCGCCCGCCGGGCGCGACGCCGCGCTCCGACGCGCATGCGCCGAGCTCGAGGGCGTCTTCTTCCAGGAGATGCTGAAGGCGCTCCGTGCGACGGTCCCCGAGGGCGGGGTCGTCGACGGCGGCACCGGCGAAGAGATCTTCACGAGTCTGATGGACGGACATCTATCGACCCTTGCGGCGCTGCGGTCCGGCGGCGCGCTCGGCGAGGCGCTCTACCGGCAGCTCGGGGGCGCGACGGCCGACGCGCCGGAGCCGGCGCCGCGGGGAGGGGAGCTGCCCACGCGATGATTCCGCACGAAGAGCTCGGCGCCGCGGCGGCACAGCCGACCGCGCGCGGGCCCCGCATCAGCGCCGAGGGGCTCGCCGCCGCGTTCGACATGGAGAGCCGCCTGCTGGGCGAGTTGATCGCGATCATCCGTCGCCAGCGCGAGGGCGTCGCGGCCGAGGACGTGGAGGAGATCCACGACAGCGTCTTCGCCGCACACCGCGTGCTCAGGACGATGGACGAGGCCAGACGACGGCGCCGCTCGCTCCTGATCGGGCTGACCGGGACGGCCGATGTCGGGCTCGATGAGCTCGACGCCGCGCTCGGCCCGTTGATGACCGATTCGCTCGCCCGGGCCCGGGACCGGCTGCGCCGCACGGCACGCGAACTCGCGGGCGAGATCGCGGTCAACCGCCGGATCCTGCAGAGCGCGCTGCACACGGGCGAGGCGCACATGCAGGCGCTGTGGGGCGGATTCGCCGGGCCCGTCTGCTACGACGCCGGGGCGAAACCGGTCGGCGAGTCGCGGCACGGAGGCACCCTGATCAACCGACAGGTGTGACGATGTCTTCGACGCTCGGTTCGATCCTGAACACTGCCCGTACGTCGCTGCTCGCGCACCAGCAGGCGAGTCAGGTCACGGCCCACAATCTGAGCAACGCCGCGACGGACGGCTATTCTCGCCAGCGCGTCGCGCTCGCCGCGAACGAACCGCTGCGGACGCCGCTCGGCATCCTCGGCACCGGGGTCCATGTGCAGGACGCATCGCGTGTCCGGGACGCGCTCCTCGACGGCTCGTTCCGTCGCGAGTCCGCCTTCGCGTCCGGGAATGGAATCCGCCGCGAACTCCTCGAGCTGGCCGAGACGCGGCTCGCCGGGCTCGGCGACGACGGGCTCGGCGCGACGCTCGACGCGTTTTGGGACGCGTGGAGCGATCTCGCGAGCGACCCGCTGAACCCCGCCGCGAGATCGTCGGTCCGGACCCGCGGCGATGAGCTCGCCCGCCACCTGAACCGGCTCGGCGCGGGGATCCGCGAGGTCGAGACGATGGGCGCGGCGCGGCTCGCCGCGGCGGTCGACCGCATCAACGAGCTCGCCGGTTCGATCGCCGAGCTGAACGCGCGGATCGTCGCCGCCGAGTCGGGCGGCCACACCGCGTCCGACCTCCGCGACAGTCGCGACAGGATGCTGGACGAACTCGCGACGCTCGTCTCGATCGAGGTCGTGCCGCGGGAGAACGGCGGCATCGGCGTCGCGGTCGGCGGGATCCATATCGTCGACGGCGTCCGCGCGCTCGCCATCGAGCTCGAGGAGGCGGGCGGCACGCGCGCGCTCCGGCTCGAGAACGGGACCACGCTCTCGGCCGTCGGCGGCGAGGTCGCGGGGCTGATCGACGCGCTCGACGTCGATTTCCCCTGGCTCCGCGGCGAGCTCGACACCCTCGCCCGCGCGCTCGCCGTCGCGGTCAACGACCTGCACCGCCAGGGAACCAACGCGCTCGGCGGGACCGGCATCGATTTCTTCCACGTCCCGGCCGGAGGCGAGGGCGCGATCACGGCCGAGACGATCCGGCTCTCGGACGCCGTCCTGGCGGACGCCCGCGCGATCGCGGCCGGGACCCCGACGCCGGGCGGAGATCCGCGACCCGGCGCGAACGACATCGCGCTGGCCCTTGCGCAACTCCGCGATACGCCCGAAGCTTCATACCTCGGCGGCCGGACGTTCGGCGACTTCTACACCGGCCTCGTCCAGGAGCTCGGGATGAAGGTCGCGACCGCCCGTGACCTCGAAGGTGTGCACGGCACGCTCGCCAGCTCGCTCGACCACCGTCGCGCCGCCGTGAGCGGCGTTTCGACCGACGAGGAGCTGATCCGCCTCATCGAGTTCCAGTCCGCCTATTCGGCCGCGGCTCGCGTCGTGACGACCGTGGACGAGATGATCCAGACGATCCTCGGTATGTAGACGGAGAGACGATGCTGATCCTGAGCCGACGCCCCGGGGACGCGATCCTGATCGACGGAGGGATCCGGATTGTGGTCCTGGCGTGCGACAACCGTGGTGTGCGGCTCGGGATCGAAGCGCCGGCCTCGGTCGGGATCGTACGCGAGGAGATCGTCCTCCAGATCGCCGACGAGAACCGCCGCGCGAACGTGGCCGCGAACGCGCCGGACTGGATCGGCGAGATCCCGGTCCCGGACCCCTGACCCGGCGTAACGGCACGGCCGCCCGGCGGCGGCGTCAGGGGTCCGCGGCCATCGCGGGCAAGCGGATCCGGTAGCCGGCGCCGAGCCCCCTGGCGGGGTCGGCCGCGGTCGCGGCGACCGATCCGCCGCAGACGACGGCGCGACGCGCAGCCGCATCGAGGGCGTCGTCGTCGATGCCGTGCCGTATCGGCTCTCCGACCTTCTGCGCACCCGCCTCCGACCCGCCCCCGCCCGCCGGCTGCCCGGTCCCGCCCTCGGCCACGACCCCGATCGAGACACGCCCGTCGACGTCCTCGAGCACGAGCCGGACCCGGTCGCTCCCTGCCTCGTGCGCCGCCCGCCCCGCCGCGGCGAGGAGCACGACGAGCGCTTCGAGGAGCGCGCCTCGGGGCGCGACGACGGCGGACGCGCCGCGGGACTCGATCTCGACCGTCACGTCCTCGAGCCCGCGGTGCCGGCGCAGGAGCGACGCCGCGAGCGACGCGAGCTCCGGGACGTGCAGCGGCTCCGGCGGCTTGCCACGCTCGGAACGGAGCTGCTCGAGGAGCCGCACCAGCGTCGTCAGCCGCTCGACTTCGGACTCGAGGAGGTCGCCGGTCTCGTCGTCGAGCGACTGGCTCAGCCGCGCCAGCTGGACCAGCCCGCCGACCGCCCCGACCCGACCGTTCAGCTCGTGACAGATCCCGGCCAGGATCGCGTCGCACGCCTCGGCCCACGCGTCCCGCGGCTCGTCGGCGCCGTGCACCGCGCTCATCGCCGCGCGGCCGCCCGGCCGAGCCCCCACGATGCCCTCTCCGTTCGCGCCCTCACGCATGGTGCACCCTTCGCTCCACCGTCACGCCGCCCCGGCCGGGCCGCCCGGACCGCGATCGGGGGGGCGGCACGCCCGCCGCGGATGCCCCGGACCACGATCCGTACCGGACCCTTGGCGCGCGCGCCCGCCCGGACTCCAGTCCACGTGCGATCGGGCCGATACTTGGCGGCGGGAGCATGCACAACGATCCGACTCCGTGACCGGTAGCAAGTCGACCCGTGTTCGTCATACTGGGATTCGTCATCGTCTTTGGCAGCATCCTGGCCGGCTACGCCATGCATGGCGGGAACATGATGGTGCTGGTCCAGGTCTCCGAGTTCATCATCATCGGGGGCGCAGGGCTGGGCGCGCTCATTGTCGGCAACACGCCGAGCGTTGTCAAACGGATCTTCACGGAATCGGTCGCGGCGCTGCGCCCGGACCCGTTCAACCGCGAGAGCTACTCGGAGCTGCTCCAGGTCCTCTACGAGATCTTCTACGCGGCTCGACGCGATGGGCTGGTCGGCATCGAGTCGCACATCGAGTCGCCGGAGACGAGCGAGCTCTTCCGGAAGTACCCGACCTTCCACGGCAATCAGCGGGCGCTGTACTTCCTGTCGGACACGATGAAGGTCCTGCTCACGGGCGCGGTCGAGGACCATCACCTCTCGGAGATCCTGGAGCTCGACCTGGACCAGTACCACGAAGAGGCGATGCTCGTCCCGAACGCCGTCTCCCGGCTCGCGGACGCGATGCCGGGGTTCGGGATCGTCGCGGCCGTGCTCGGCGTCATCATCACGATGGCGCACATCGGCGGCTCGCCGGCCGAGATCGGGCAGAGCATCGCGGCCGCACTGGTCGGCACCTTCCTCGGGATCCTGCTCAGCTACGGCGTGCTCGGCCCGCTCGCGCAGACCCTCGAGGCCCGGGTACGGGGCGAGCAGGCGTACCTGGCTTGCGTCCGGACCGCGCTCCTCTCCTTCGCCCGTGGGGACCCGCCGATCACGTCGGTCGAGTTCGCGCGCCGCAACATCGAGCCCGAGGACAGGCCGTCCTTCTCGGAAGTCGAGGAGCTGACCCGGAGGAGGAGCTAGATGAGCGGGCTGCGCGGCGACCGCAAGCCGATCGTCATCGTCCGGAGGAAGCCCCGGCGGACCGGCGCCCAGGGCGGCGACTCGTGGAAGGTCGCGTACGCGGACTTCGTGACCGCGATGATGGTCTTCTTCCTCGTCATGTGGATCGTCGGGATGGAGGCCGGCGTGCGCGACCTGATCGAGGGGTACTTCACGAACCCGGTCGGGTTCAAGCGAATGTACGGTTCCGGCCAGAACATCCTCGCGGTCGGCAGCTCGCCGGTCCAGACCGATGTCAGACGGCTCTCGCTCCTGATCCGCGAGTACCAGCGCGAGCGTTTCGAGCGCGCCCAGCAGCGGATCTACGACCGGATCGGCGCACACCCCGAACTCGCGGGGTTGCAGGCGCAGGTCGAGGTCATGATCACGGATCAGGGGCTGCGGATCGAACTCCTCGAGGAAGAGGGCGGCGAGCCGTTCTTCGGGCTGGGCTCGTCCGCGATCCTCCCGCCTGCGGAGCGGCTCATCCGCCTCATCGCGCAGGAGCTCGAGGAGCTCGCGAACGAGGTCACGATCGAGGGGCACACCGACGCGCTGCGGTACGGGGCAGGCGACTATTCGAACTGGGAGCTCTCCACGGACCGCGCAAACGCGGCGCGGCGAGTGATGGAGGCGGCCGGCCTCGCGCCCGAACGGATCGTCGAAGTTCGCGGCTACGCCGATCGCCGGCCCCGCGTCGAGGCCGACCCGTACGACCCGACGAACCGCCGGATCTCGATCTTCCTCCCGTTCCGCGAGCCGACCGCGGTCGTGCTGCGCGCGCTCCGGCCGCAGACCCGCCCACCTGCGTACGGGACCGACTGAGCGCCCGCGCCTCGCGCGAACCAGCCGATCACGCCCGCCGATCTCGCTGTCCACACCCGTCGATCCCGCCCCGTCGCACCCGCCGGGCGGGACAGGTCGTTCGCCGGCGCCGGCCGGGCTTCAATCTTCGTCCCGGATCCGCTGGACCCTGGCCCAGGAGAGCGCCTGGAGGTAGTGCTCGGTCAGCTCCGCCGCGGCGACCCCGGTGGCGGCCGCGAGGCGGGCGACTTCCTCCCAGCGCCCGTCCTCGTACGCTTCGACGAGGTTGAGCAGGTCCGCGTACGGGCCGGCCCGGTCGAGGAGCGCCTCGCGGACGGGCGCGTCGAGGACGAGCTGGTCCAGGATCTCGGTCATCGGCGTCCCGAGCAGGTCATCGAGCCGGGCGAAGAGCCCGATGAGGAAGAGCGCGCCGGCGTCGGCCGCACGGCCGGCGTGCTGGGCCGTGAGCTCCGCGAAACGCGCGCGGACCAGCGACGCGTGGACCAGCTCCTCATCGATCCCGCCCCGTCGCCGGGCGGACGAGAGGAGGAGGAGCGAGAGCCAGCGGTAGAGGGGCTGGCGGCCGAGGAGGCGGATCGCGTGGCCGAGCGACTGGATGCCGATCCCGCCGATCGCGGCGGAGTTCGCCATCCGGAGCAGCTTGTACGAGAGCGGGACGTCGGCCCGGAACTCGTCCTCCAGCCGTGCGTCCGGGATGTTCAGGTCCCGCATCAGGTTCATCAACTTCAGGATCCGGATCTGGGCGACCGAGATGTCGCGGTGCGCGACCGTCTCCGGCCGGCGGAAGTGGAACCCCTGGAACAGGTCGAACCCGAGGCGCAGGCACCGGTCCCGGACCTCGGCCGACTCGACCTTCTCCGCGAGGAGCATCGCGTTGTAGCGCCTCAGCCGCGCGACCGCCTTCTCGAGTTCGGCGGGCGAGTGCGCGAGGACGTCGACCTTGATCACATCCGCGATCCGCAGCAGCGGCTCCCACCGCGCGCGGTACTCGAAATCGTCGAGCGCGATCCGATACCCGGCCTCGCTCAGCGCTTGGCACGCGGCGATGACCTCGTCGTCCGGCTCGACGGTCTCGAGGAGCTCGATCACGACGTGGCGCGGGTCGAAGAGTTCGAGCAGCCCGGACAGGAGGAGCTCGCGGCCGCAGTTCAGGTACGCGGGCCGCCCATCCGTCACCCGGTGCACGCCGATCCCGAGGAACGCATCCGCGATCACCCGGGTCGACAGGGCCGGCGTCACCATCTGCGGAGCACGCGCGCTCGTCGGGCTGCGGCGATAGAGGAGCTCGTAACCCGCGACACGGTCGTGACGGTCGAAGATCGGCTGACGGGTGACGAAGACTTCCATGTCGGGCGCCGAATGCGATGGGCCTCGATGTCACGGGGCGGCCGGACCGGCGGTGGGTAGGATTGCACGGTCCGGCGGGGGAGATCTGGACGGAAGGTACGCTTCACGAGGGCCGGCGTCAACGCAGACCGAGGGCGAGTCGCGTCGCGTCGCGGAGTGCAGCACGCGCTCGGGCCGTCATCGGATCCGGACCTAAAGTCGCGTCGCGGGCCCGCCGATAATCGATGGCGAAGGCCGCGACGGAGGACGCGGCCGGCGGAGCATGGACGCTCCGCGGCGCAACAATCTCTAGGGAAGGAGAAACCCATGCGCATCAACACCAACGTCCCGGCGCTGAACACGCACCGCACGCTGGTTCAGACCGGGATCGAGCTGAACCGTTCGATCGGCCGGCTCTCGTCCGGATTCCGCATCAACCGTGCGGCCGATGACGCGGCGGGGCTCGCGATCGCGAACAGGCTCGCTGCCGACATCCGGTCCTACCAGCAGGCTGCGCGCAACGCGGAGCAGGCGAACTCGGTCCTCCAGATCGCCGAGGGCGCGACCAACACCATCAAGGACATCCTCGTCCGGATGAAGGAGCTCGCGACGCAGGCGGCTTCGGACAACGTGACGGACGACCTCCGGGCCAACGCGATCGATGCCGAGTTCCAGCAGCTCATCCAGGAGATCGACCGGATCGCCGATTCCACGAACTTCCAGGGGACGAATCTCCTGACCGCCGGCTTCACCGGTGACTTCCAGATCGGGCCGAGCGACGACACGCACGACCGGCTCTCGTTCTCGCTCGCGGCGCTCAGCACCACCGCGCTCGGATTGGCGGCCGTCACGGACACGCCCCCCAGCCCCGCGGCCGCGGTGGCCACCAAGGCGGCAGCGCAGGACGCCCTCGGCCGCATCGATGATGCCCTCGACACCGTCGGCGAGGCCCTCGGCACGATCGGCGCGACGCAGAACCGTCTGGATTACGCCCGCGCGAACATCAACACGATGATCGAGAACTTCTCGGCGGCGGAGAGCGTGATCCGCGACGCGGACATGGCGGCCGAGATGATCACGCTGACGCGGAACCAGATCCTGCAGCAGTCGGGTACGGCGATGCTGGCGCAGGCGAACGCCTCGCCTCAGCTCGTGCTCCGGCTTCTCGGGTGATCCGGACAGCGTAGGGACGCCGAGCCCGGGGCCGGAGATCCGGCTCCGGGCTCTTTCCCCGGGAGAGACGGATGACGGGCACAGCTTCGTTCAGCGGGATCGCGAGCGGCTTCGACTGGCGTGACATGATCGACCAGCTCATGCAGCTCGAGTCGCGTCCGGTCGCGGCCGCACGGGCCAGGCTCTCGCTCGCGGAGAGCCGGACGAAGGCGTGGACGGATTTCCGTCGAGTCGTCGAATCCCTGCGGGATGCGGCCCGCCCGCTCCACAGTGGGCTCGCGTTCCAGCGGTTCCAGACGACGCTCGGCGGCGTCGCGGCCGGCACCGGCTCACCGCTCGACGTCGCCGCGGGCGTGGGCGCCCGGCCGGGCACGTACCAGGTCCGGGTCCTGGCGACCGCGAGCCACGAGAAGCTCGGCGGCGCATACGTCGCCGACCGCGGCCAGGCGCTCGGCCTCGAGGGCGAGTTCCTCGTGAACGGCCGCGCGGTCCGGATCGAGGCGACGGACACGCTGGACGACGTCGCGTCGCGGATCAACCGCGTGAACGCGGGCGTCGCCGCCGCCGTCGTCTCGACGGGGCCGGGCGCGTACCGGCTCGTGCTGACGAGCGAGCGGAGCGGCGCCGCGGGGATTGATCTCCGCGACGGCCCCGGCGCCGTGCTCAGAGGGCTTGGCATCGTGGACGGGACGCAGTCGCTCAAGCACGCCCTGTCGGCCGGCGCACGGAGCGACGGGTTCTCGGATTCGACGACGCCGCTCGCCGCCCTGCTCGGGCTCTCGGCGCCGCCCGTGCCCGGCACGGTCCGGATCGGCGGGCTCGACGTCGAACTCGACCTCGCGACGATGTCGCTCGACGAGGTCGCCGCCGCGATCGACGCCGCCGCGACGGCCGCCGGGAGCGGCGTCCGGGCCCGCGTCGTCGAGGCGACGGAAGGCGGGACGACGACGTACCACCTCGAGATCACGGGCACGACCACGTTCTCGGACGCGAACGGGATCCTCGAGCTGATCGGCATCCTGGAGAGCGGCCGTGGCGCCGTCGCCCAGGAGCTCCGGGGCCGGGCGCTGACCGTGGGCGGCCAGCCCGCGACGCTCGCGACGAGCTTCGCCGAACTCGGCGCCCGGCCGGGCGACACGCTGACCGTGGCCGGTACGCGCGGTGATGGGTCGACCTTCTCGTTCACCTTCGAGATCGTCGATCCGGACGCCGAGACGATCGCCGCCTTCCTGGAGAAGCTGAACGGCGAGGACGGCCTCGGCGGGGGCGACCGGACCGCGACCGCGACGCTCGATGTCGAGGGCCGCATCACCGTGACCGACGACACCGCCGGCGGCAGCCGCCTTGCGCTCTCCATCGTCGCGCACAACGAAGGCGGCGGCGCACTCGACTTCGGCCGCTTCGACGTCGCCCGCCACGGGTTCGACCGCGTCCTCGCCCGGGGCAGGGACGCCGAACTTGAGGTCGACGGGATGTACCTGACCCGCCCGACGAACACCATCTCGGACGTCGTCCCGGGGCTGACGCTGAACCTCCTCGCGGCCTCGCCGGAGACGGACGTGACCGTGACCGTCGACCGGGACGTCGACGCCATCGCGGGCGAGATCCGGAAGCTCGTCGCCGCGTACAACACGCTCGTCGACTTCGTCGTCCGCGAAAGCGCGCGCCCGGCGGAGGGCCAGCAGGCGAAGCCGCTGAGCGGAGACACGACGCTCCGCGCCATGCGCGCGCGGCTCTTCGATGCGCTCCAGTCCAGCCTCGAGTCGGAGGCCGCCAACGCGTTCACCCGGCTCGCGGACATCGGGATCAGCATCGGCCGCGACGGGCGCTACACCGTCGATGGATCCGCGCTCGAGGCCGCGCTCCGCGAGCGGCCGGACGAGGTCGCCCGGCTCCTCGGCGGCGAGGGCGGCGCGGCGCCGACGGCGCAGGAGGAGGCGGCGCCCGGGATCCTGACGCTCCTGCTCCGGGAAGTCGACGCGATCCTCGGACCCGGCGGCGGCTCCATCCAGTCGGTCATCGACGGGATCGACGGCCAGCTCGGCGCGATGCGCGACCGGATCGCGACGCTCGAGGACCGGGTCGAACGCCGGCGCGAGGAGCTGGTCCGGCGCTTCACCGCGATGGAGATGGCGCTCGCCCGGGCGCAGTCCCAGTCGCAGTGGCTCGCCGCGCAGATCGCGCTGTACTTCTGACCGACCGGGCGGGCAGGGGACGGGGCGCGTTCGAATGGAGTGGACCGGGCCCCGAACCGGTGACGGAGAGTTATGTCATATTCCGATGGTGCATCGGCCTACATGCGGATGAAGTGGCTCGGTAGCACGCAGGAGCAGGTCATCCCTCTCCTCTACGAGCAACTCCTCACGAACCTCCGCCGGGCCGGCCGACAGATCGAACTCAACGACCTCGAGGGCAAGGCGAAGAGCGTCGAGGCCGCGTCGACGATCCTCCTCGAGCTCCTCGCGACCCTGAACTTCGACGAGGGCGGAGAGGTCGCGTCGCGGCTCGCGGCGCTCTATTCCTTCTTCCTCCGCGAGATCGGCGAGGCGAGCCGCACGCTCGACGTCGAACGGATCGGGCGCGTGAGCGAGATGATCGGGTCGCTGCACGACGCGTGGGTCCAGGTGACGTCGTCGCCCGAGGCGAACGACGAGGTGGCGGGGTGAGCGCCCCGGCACGCGCGACGGATCGGCGGGTCGGGCCCGCGGGACCTCGGACGGAATCGATCGCGCGGCCGGTGGGGACGACGGGGTCGGGGGTCGAGGTCGGCGAGCGGCCAGGCGTCTCGCCCGGGCCGCGTGAGTTGCGACGCCGACGGGACGCGTTCCGGCGCTACGCGACGCTCCTCGCCGCCCAGCTCGAAGCGCTGGGCGCCTCTGACCTCCCGCGCTTCGCCGAACTCGCCGACGAGTGCGCCGCGATCGCCGAGGCGCTCGGCTCGCCGGCGACCGGAACGACGGAGCGCCGGTCGGCCCGGACCGGCGCACGGGCCGCGACCGCAAACCAGCCGGACCGCACCGCGCCATTTCCAGCCGGCCCAGGAGTGGATCCCGATGAACGGGTCGCGAGCGCGACGGGGCCGGACCGGCCCGAGGCGGCCGATGAGGACCCGGCGGACAGCGAAGCGCTCTCCCGCCTGCACGACGAGATCCGCGAACTCCTCGCGCACTGCCAACAGATCGACCGGCAGCTCATCGAGCGACTCCGTACCCTCCGCGGCGAGGCGCTCCGTGAGATCCGCGAACTCGAGGCCAGCCGCGGGCGGCCCGCCGCCGCCGGCTACCCCGGGACCGACGGACCCGCCAGCGCAACGACCGCGATGGTCGACGTGCAGGTCTGAGCCCGGACTGCCGGCCGCACAATGCCGAAGCGGAACGCCGCCACGATCGCGGTCGTCGGCGTGCGGGGCTGAGTCCTGACCTGCCAGCCGCTCGATGCCCCGTTCCCGGACGGTCCGTCCGTGCGACGCCGTGTTCCCGGACGGTCCGCCCATGCGACGCCCCGTTTCCGGACGGCTCGAGCGTTCGACGTTCGTTCCCGGACGGATCGAGCGTTCGACCGTTCAACGCTTCGTTCCAGACGATTCGACCGGTCGGCGCTTCGTTCCCGTGAAATCGGTGCGGGAAATCTCCCGGAGATCGGCCCCGAACACGATCTTCGGGAGATCGACCGCAGCATTCGAGGTCGATCTCCCGAAGAACAGAGCCCGCGGCGACCTCTGGGGGAATGACCGTGCCATGAGAGGCGAATCTCCCACGAGTCGTCCAACCGACGGATCCGTGGGAGATCGACCGCTCGCCACCTGCGCTCGGCCAGCGCGCCGGGGTCATGCGCCGGGGGCATACACATGTCTGCCTACCCCCACCGCTCGATCCGCTCCCGGCTCTCCTCGTACGCCGCGACCGCCCTCCGCTCCCACCATTCCGGATTCTCGCGGTACCAGGCGATGGTCTCGGCGAGTCCGGCGTCGAAATCGCGCCGGGGCCGCCACCCCAGCTCGCGCTCGGCCTTCTCGAAGGTCACGGCGTAGCGCCGGTCGTGCCCAGGCCGGTCGGCGACGAACGTGATCAGCTCTTCGTCCGCGCCGATCTCCGCGACGACCCGGCGGACGACCTCGATGTTCTCCCGCTCGGCCGCGCCGCCGAAGTTGTAGACCTCGCCGGACCGCCCGTCCTCGAGGGCGCGGAGCACGCCGCGGCAGTGGTCCTCGACGTGGATCCAGTCCCGTCGCTGGCGTCCATCTCCGTAGACGGGGAGGGGGAGCCCGCGGAGCGCCGAGGTGATCATGAGGGGGATCAGCTTCTCGGGGTCCTGGTACGGGCCGTAGTTGTTGGAGCACCGGGTGACGACGACGTCGAGCCCGTGCGTGTGGTGGTACGCGAGCGCGAGCTGATCGGCCGCAGCCTTGCTCGCGCTGTACGGCGAGCGCGGCGCGAGGGGCGTCGTCTCCGTGAAGGGTGGGTCGTCCGGCTCGAGCGTGCCGTAGACCTCGTCGGTGCTCATCTGCAGGTGGCGCACGCCGCGGGCCTCGAGCGCGGCCTCGAGGAGGACGAGCGTGCCCTCGACGTTGGTCCTCAGGAACCGGCCGCCGTCGGCGATGGACCGGTCGACGTGGGTCTCGGCCGCGCAGTGCACGACCGCATCGAAGCGCTCCTCACGGAAGAGTCGGGCGACGAGTGCGCGGT
>Ga0079224_100000451_pt1 | contig 40134 bp, 29 predicted proteins | sample Stecom2015_FD_80414 | JGI IMG/M metagenome (GOLD analysis project Ga0079224, IMG submission 80414) | Agricultural soil microbial communities from Utah to study Nitrogen management - Steer compost 2015 | ecosystem: Environmental > Terrestrial > Soil > Agricultural land | place: USA: Utah... | reverse complement strand
GAATAAGGAACTTACCAATCCGCCAATAATTACCCATGCTAGCCCGTTTTTCCATTCGGCCCCAGCACCAGATGCTAAAGCGATCGGTAACATACCAAAAACCATCGCGATTGTTGTCATTAGAATCGGACGAAGACGGGCGTGGTTGGCATTAATAAGAGCCTGTCTGGTACTCTGACCCTCTGCTTTCATGTGGTTCGTAAAATCGACCAATAAAATGGCATTCTTAGCTACTAAACCAATCAACATAATGAGCCCTAGAATCGTAAAGATGTTCAAACTATTATTGGTCAATGCCAGCGCCAGTAAGGCTCCGATAATCGATAAAGGAATTGAGAACATCACTACAAAAGGATATACAAAACTGTCGTACAAGGCAACCATAATAAAGTAAACCATAACTACTGCAATCAGTAAAGCGATCCCTAGTGTTCCGAAACCCTCAGACTGGTTTTCCATATCGCCGCTCCAGATATAATTTACGCCTAAAGGTTTATGTATCTCCTCCAGTTTCGTCTCAAAGTCGGCAGCGATACTCCCAGCGGGTCTACCTACAGTCTGACCTTGTACTTTCACCGAAGTGCTTTTATCTCTTCGCTCCAATTGCGTAGGACCTGAACCTTCCGTTACATCTGCGAATTGAGACAGCTTGATGAGGTTTCCCTGATTGTTAGCGAACAGTAAATTGCTTACATCGTTGACATTACGTCTGTCATAGTCATCGAATCGAATATTGATATCGTACTCATATTCACCCTGACGGAATTTACCGTCGGTATTTCCATTAAACGCCGTTTGCATAGTTGCACCTACCGTTTGGAGATCCAATCCCAAAGAAGACATTTTATCTCGATTTACGACTACTTCGACTTCCGGATTTCCTCCTTCAACTGAAAGTTTCGTACCCGTAGAACCAGGTATTTCAGCCAGGATATCACGTGCTTTCTCGGCATAATCCATGATACTATCTAAGTTGGAACCGGTTACGATGAGTTCTATCGGAGCTTGCTCGGCTGTTCCCATAATACTGACGGGCACCGTTTTGATTTTCACGCCGACCAGAATATCGGCAAGCTCTTTCTTGATTTTAGCAGCATAAACGTCCGAAGGGTCACGTTCACTCTTGTCAATCAATTTGACAGTAATCTCTGCTTTATACGGAGTAGCCAGTGTTCCCATCATCCCGTCGCTCGATTGACCCACCATGGTGATCATCGATGTAATTTCCGATTTTGTCGATAGAAACTCTTCTGTTTTCAGAGCCACTTGATTTGTTTGCTCAATAGACGCATCTTTGGGCAATTCCAATTGTACCAAAAATTCTCCACGATCACTTTGGGCAAAGAATTCCCCGCCTATAAAGCCTGCGATCACCAATCCAAAGGAAGCAAAAAGCATCAGTGTAACCACGACTAAAGTAATTGCTTTATGGCCTAAACACCACTCTAAAATATTAGTGATCCAATTGGTAAATCGCTTCAATAGACGTTCAAATCCCAAAATAAAACGACCGCTAACCTTCTCGGATGTAATTTTCTCCAATTTACCAAAGCGTGAGGTTAACAGAGGCACGATTGTAAACGAGACCAGTAAACTTAACAGTGTTGAGATAATAACCACCACACAGAACTCACGAAGAATACTGGACACCATGCCTGTACTTAAGGAGATCGGAAGAAACACAACAACAATTACAAGTGTAATCGAAACCACCGTAAATCCGATTTCTTTGGCACCGTCGATAGAAGCTCTAACTTTATTCTTACCCATCTCCATGTGTCGGTAAATATTCTCGATTACCACAATGGCATCATCGACCAGGATACCCACAACCAGGGATAAGCCCAAAAGTGACATAAGGTTCAGCGTAAAACCGAAAAGCAACATGCCGATAAAAGTAGAGATCAAAGAGACCGGTATAGCAACCATAACAATCACCGCATTTCTAAAACTATGCAAAAAGAGGAGCATGATTACTGCTACCAAAATGATTGCCAGAATCAAGTCAAATACAACTGCATTAGCTGATTCCAATGTGTATAGTGAACTGTCATTCGCAACTTCCAGCGATAGTCCAGCAGCCGCATGCTCAGTTTCTAATTGATCCAGAATGGAGCGTACCTCCTGACTCACAGCTACCGCATTGGCATCTGAAGTTTTTAGGATTTGGACCGCAATTGAGGCACTGCGATCGACCCTGGATAACTTTTCAACATCTTTTTGGGTATCCTGAACATCAGCAAGGTCTTTCACCCGTATTTGAGCTCCATCCGCGGTCGTCGTGACAACCAGATTGCGAAGTTCATCTACATCTTTGAATTTTCCAGCCAAACGCACCAAGATGTCCTGTTCAGTAGTTTTGATACTACCGGTTGGGAAATCCAGGTTGGAAGAAAGGATGATCTGTTGAATTTGCAGAGGAGAGATACCATAAGCTTCCAATTTACTGGCGTCTAAGTTAACCTGTATTTCTCTTTCTTGCCCTCCGATTAGATTTACTTGCGCAACACCCGGTACTTGCGATAATATTGGTTGTATGGTTTTGTCAATGAGATCATAGAACTCAGCATCCGCCATATTGGAAGTTGCCGAAAGCGTCACGATTGGTAAGTCATCAAATGAAAACTTAGCCAATGAAGGGGCATCCACATCATCTGGTAAATCAGCGAGTATCGCATTAATTTTTCTCTGGGCATCATTCAATGCCAGATCGACGTCCGTTCCACTGTTCAATGTGATAATCACCAAAGAAAGACTCTCAAATGAGGTTGCGTCGATCTTCTTTACATTCTCCATCGAGGCGACTGCATCTTCAATTTCTTTGGTTACCGTATTTTCTACTTCGTTAGGGGATGCTCCGGGGTAGACAGTTGATATTGAAACTACCTCTGGGGTGAACTTGGGTAACATCTCATAATTCAATGAAAAGTAACTCAAAATACCCATTAAACTGAGTGCAGTAAATACAACAATAACGAGTGACGGCCTTTTTATGGAGACTTCTGATATTTTCATTAATTATATTTTTATCTTGAAAATCAAGTTTTTCAAATGTTTATGATTGCGGACTAACTTTTGTCCCGTTAACGAGGTTAATTTGCCCGCTTGTAATAACGGTTTCGCCTTCGTTTAATCCACTTACAATTTCTACCTGTTCACCCATGATACGTCCCGCAACAACATCTTTAAGCTGTGCAGTCGTATCTTTTCCGAGAACATAGATCTGGTTGCTGCTTACTCCGCCCACAAACGACGAACGCGGAATGGTTATTTGTGGTGCCTGCTCTGGAAAATCAAAGTTAGCTGTAGCGTACATACCCGCGCGAACGGTATTAGCTTCGGGGTTAACCACTTCTATTTTCACCGGATAGTTTAGTGTCGCGTCAGCCTTAGGAGCAATAAAAGTCACAACTCCAGAAAATTCCTTGTCCGGAAAAGTCGTCGTCGTAATCTTCACCCGATCACCCGTTTTGATATTGGCAACTTGCGATTCATTAACCGTAACATTGAGTTCCAGGGCAGAAATATCAACGATGTTAAAGAGTAGCGTGCTTGGCGTAACATAGGCTCCCTGTTCAATATTCCGACTGTTAACTACTCCTGATATGGGTGATTTAATGTAAGCATCCTGAACTCTTCTCTTCGCCTGTTGAACCATCGTTTCCGTATTTCGGAGATTAAGAGCCACTTCGTCCAATTGCGCACGCGTTACGCCACCGGTTTCATACGAGCTTTGGTAGCGCTCCATATCGGTTTTTGCTTTCTGATATGCAGCTTCTGCTTGTTGTAAGTCCAGGTTGGCGTACTCAGGGTCAATTTTGATCAAGGTTTGCCCTTTTCGAACCCGGTCACCTTCGTCAACCATCAGTTGGGTCACGCGGCCATTCGTCTCGGCCAATAGATCCAAATCCTGTTTAGCCGCAAAATTACCGTTTACAGAGAAATCAAGTTGTAGGCCCTGCTTCTCGGCAACCGCTGTTTTTACAACGATCGCTCCACTCTCGTCGGCAACGATAGCTGTTCGAGCTTCATTTTCTTTTTTATTATTGATAAGTATCCAGGCAATTAATCCAACGACAACTGCGATAATACCTATGGTTAATATTCCTCTTTTCATTACTCGTTTATTAAAGATTTGATGTTTCCTTGAGATTTTATTAGTTCGATTTCAGCAATTTTATAATTTAAAAGAGCCTGATTATAACTGTTTTGGGCCGTCACCAATTCTGTTTCTGCTGTCAAAAGATCAGTTAGGCTTGCTAAACCATTGTTATAATTATTTTTTGTACTATTATAGACTTCTTCTGCTAAAATCTTATTTTGATTCTGAGTTTCTATTGTACTTAGACTATTGTTGATCTGTATTTTAGCATTTTCATAAGCCATTTGCAGAGCGTTGGAAGATTCCTTTATGTCTTCCTGAAGCTTTTGTATATCTAAAGACGCCTGCTTCAACCTCGAACTTCTTGCTCCTCCGTCAAAAATCGGGATTCTCAATGTCAGTGTAACCGCTGACATGTCATAATTCAATGCGTTATTTGTATAGAGATTGAAATCATTGCTTTGGGTATTATACATATAGTTGGCTCCCAGTGAAAGACTTGGATAAAACTCGGCTTCAATAGCTTTCTTTTGAAAACCTAAGAGTTCTTCCTGTTCTTTCAATACCAAAAACGAACTGAGCTTATTAAGGTCAAAATTATTTTCAGCAATGAGATTGGCTGTCGTCGCTTCCAGTTCTTCAAGGCTTGTCTCAGGGATAACGATATTTTCGGTAACCGGCATGCCCATATAATATTTCAAAAGATTTTCTTGTTGGGCTACTGCGTTCAACAGTTGCTCTTTTTGGGATTTTAAATTGCTGCTGTTAACCTTTACACGGTCCAAGTCAATTTTTCTGGCCAAACCAATCTCATATTGGCTCGATACAGTCTTTTCTAAGGTATTGTTCCGTTCAATATTGGCATCGATGACAGCCAGCTGTTCTCGCGTTATGATAACCTGGTAATAATTCGAAGCCACTTGTTGCAAAATATTTTCTTCAGCGACTTTGGCCGCCATAAGGTAAAAATCTTTTGTACTCTTTGCTGCTTTTAATCCAGTAAATACCTGCTGATTAAATAGTTGTTGGTTTAATTGAACCTGCGCCAATGAGCTCCAGGTTGTTCCTGCTTTTACAGCGATAAATTCACCCGGTTCCCCGCCCATAAATTCAGCTGGAAGGATGAATTGTTGAGCTAAAATATTATTTGTCAACGTAGCGGTACCATCAATTTGTGGCAATGCTCCCGCGCGAACCTCTTTTATCTGGTAATCACCTTTTAGGATATCTAACTTCGCTTTTCTGACAGCTTCGCTGTTGTTTAAAGCGTAGTTTAGAGCATCTTGTAAGGTTAAAATCTCTTGCGCCTGACTAACGCTTGTAAAAGAAAGTATAAAAACTGCGAAAAAGATAAACTGCTTTCTAAAAGTCATATGTAAATTACTTAATTTCCTGTATGTAAATGCGTATGATGACATCTGCATTTACAATCGTTCCTTTCATCGAGTGAGAAACTATTTTGATACAGGAAGGTTCTCTGTTCCCGGCTACTAAGACGAGACAGAGAGGTAATTTGTTACATTTTTTTTAACTTTTATTCGCTTTTTTCAGTTTCTTCTATTTGTTCAAGTGGTGGAACATTGCTTTCGAAACCAGAATACCCTTTATTTTGATTGATATGCCCTTCCACATTAGCACGGATAGCATCTTGTGGTACTGGCCATAACACATGGTAAGGGCTGATGGTATATTTATCACCGTGATTGGTTACTACTCCGTTTTTGTAAAAATTATTTTTTTCAATGACCCGATCATAAAAATAATTGTTATCCGAGAAGTTAGCTAGACTATATGATTTGCCATTATCTGCCGTCTTTCCCGTCACGGCAAAAATATAAGCTATTCGGGTAAGTTCAGTTTTTCGTGGTTCTTCGAAATATAACTCACGCGCCCGTTCATCCAGAATCATTCCCATGTCCACCTCAGCTGCGGTTATCGGGGCCGCCTGAGCTCTTGTACGAACTGCATTGATATCTTGTGCTGCTGCGGACAGATTTCCATTCCAATAATGCGCTTCGGCTCGCAACAAATAAGTTTCTGCCAGTCTGAATACATACCAATCTGTATGACCACCTTGAGGGGGCGTATTTTCCATATCGGGTATGTTGAGCTTATATTGAGGCCAACCAAACCAGCTACGAATGGTATCAGAGACAATAAGCTGACCCTGATCATTGTACATTTGTAGGGGTTTTCCATAGTAGGAATCTTTACCTTTCAAGTCAGGAGCATTATAAACAAGGTCTTCCATATTTATCCAGTTTCCTTCCGCATGTCGCAAATCATTTTCATCGCCCCAAATACCCCATTGGCTATAATTCGTGGGTCGGCTTCTGCCGATACCGCGACCATAATCCAATACTTGTGGAATTTCAATCGTTGTTGAGTTGCTCGTTCCACGATTCCCGTTAGGGGTGTTTATATTTGCATCCCAAAGCGGCACCGTGTTCCTCATCAGTCTAGACCCCTGGTCATAACCACCCTCTACCTGACGGTCAATTACCAAAAACAATGCCTCCCGATTTGCCGGTATTGATTTGTTTTCTGGTCTATGAAGATCCCATGTCACGTTCTTGCTGGCATCGCTTCGGGTCGAGCCAAATCTTTCTGTCATCAGCTGATAATTCCCACCGTCAATAACGGCATTAGCGGAAGCTATGGCATCATCGAATAAGCCGAGTGACAAGTTTATTTTGGTCAGTAAATGACTAATTGCACCTTTTGTTACCTCTCCTTTATGCACATTGTCGGGCACCCATTGTTGGGCGAATTCCAAATCCTCCTTCATTTTTTGGAGGATGACTTCTCGTTTGGTGGAGTAGAAATCCAGTCGCGGAGTCGCATACTCTTTTAACACTAGTGGTACATCTCCAAATTGATGAACAAGGCGGTAGTAACGATAGGCCCGATGAAAATAAGCACTGCCGAGAATAGCATTCCTCTCTTCCTCTGATTCGTAGGTAGGTTCATCGATCCGCGTAATAATGGTATTGGCATATTTGATACCTTTATATTGTTCGATCCAATACCAGCCAATTCGATTGTAATTTTCATGATTTAGCTCGGCGGTGGGCGTAATCTGTATATTCAGATCTTGCGCCGGACCAGATTTGTCAGTCGTGCCCTCTACAGCCACTTCAGAAAAAATCAATTCTGTAATAAAAGGAGGGGCATCTCCATACCATTCGTAGCGCATATTTTTAGAACATGCAGCCAATGCTGCACGCATGCCCGCGGCATCGGTAAAGGTGTTTTCAGGAGCATAAAAAGAAAGCGGATCGGGTTTTAACCAATCTTTACTGCAACTCGTTGTACCAATAAGTACAGAAACCATAGCGAGCGAAACGATATTTTTTATGTTGTTTTTCATATTGATCGGCTTTTATAGAGTAATGTTTAAACCAAAAGTTGTGTATCGCGGGGTCGGATTTTTGTTCTGAGGGTCCCAGTAAATCCAATCAGGTGAAAAGACCGCAGCATTCTGGACTGTGGCAAATAATCGAAGATTTGAGATTCCTGCTTTTTGGACTATGGAACTTGGCACTGTATAGGCCAGAGATACATTGTCTACGCGAATAAACGAGGTTTTTCGATATACGCTAAAGGATGCTCCGCCATTGCTGGAAAATAAGCGGGCATGGTCATTAATTGGATTACTTGGTGTCCAATAGGGTATGATGTATGAATTTTGTCGATCTGGGAATCCGCTGTTGTGTTTCGCTTCGTTGTAGTCACTCATCGCTCCCCAATAGGAGTATACGGAAAAAGAGAAGTCAAAATTCTTCAGGAAAGTAAACTCATTCCTTAGCGATGCTGTAAATTTCGGATTTCGAGAACCAAGAAATTGACGATCCGCGTCTGTAAATTTGTAATCACCATCCACATCTTCCAATTTAAAATCGCCGGGTTTTACGCCGTATTTAGCGGCCTCTTCTGCTTCGTTCTCCTGCCATACACCCAAGACTTTCAAATCCCAAATAACATTAATGTCTTGCCCGATAAACCAACCATTGCCCGGGTCATCATTTTCGATAGTTCCAATAACGTTACCTTCATCATCTAGCTGATTAACAGCGCCAAAAAGATGGGTGATTTTATTTCTATTTAATGAAAAAGTAGCACTTGATCTCCATGAAAAGTTTTCTTGATCTATGTTTAGGCTACTTAATGCGATTTCCAAACCCTTATTGGTAACGCCTCCCAGGTTAGAAGCTACATTAAAAAAACCCGTTACATCTGGTAAAGCGCGAAGCAAGAGTAAATCGCTTGTCTTCTTATCATAGACATCGATCGAGCCACTCAGCCGGTCATTAAAAATGGAAAAGTCCAGTCCAATATTCATTGATGAAGTTCGTTCCCACCGCAGATCGGGGTTTGACATCCTATTTACATATAAGATCGAAATTGGATAGGCTTCGCCTGTTTCATCAACGTATAGGTATTTAGAAGTATTGAGATCAGACAATGCTAAATAACCATCGATATCACGATTACCAACCGATCCGTAGGAGAGTCTGAGCTTTCCATAATTGAACCAATCGGGTTTATTGAATTTCTCCTCACTGAAGGTCCACGCAAAAGCGACCGATGGAAAGGTAGCACGCGGATTCCGCTGACCAAAAGCGGAATAGCCGTCACGACGAACGGTTGCCGTAATCATATACCGCTGCATTAACGAATAATTCAGACGGGCCATTAGGGCGTCCCCAGTCGTTTTCGTGTCGTCTGTAATCTGAATGGGTTTAATCCCACCGCCCATATTGTGCCACCCTAAATTGTCGTTCGGGTCAAAGCCTTCGTTCTGCATCTCACTTTCTGACCGTTGCAGCTTTTCAGCATTGGCAAGCAAGGTGACGTCAAAGCTGTGTATGTCATTGAACGTCTTTTTCCAATTCAATATATTATCAAGTTGCCAACCATGTTTTGTAATTTCAATTCTACTTGCATAGCCGCCTCGAGCGGTATAATTCGGATGTTCTATAGGGTAGAAATTATAATGACGTCCCTGATCATAAGTCGGCGTAAAATTGACCTGATATGAGAACCCAAAAGGCAGATTCCCTTTTAAATAGAGACTTGAAAAAAGCGTATTGTACTTTTGGAAACGTTCTCTGAACGTATAATCCCGAAACGGATTTGGATTGTTTCCCGGGTCATCATTCGGACTCTCTCTGAGCGTGCCGTCATCGTTGTGCATTTCTCCGAGAGGCGAAGCGTTTCGAACGGCTCCGAAATTAACTGGTATAGAACTTTCATCGCGAACCGCATATTGCAAGTTTAACCCGATCGATGCAAATTCTGTTGCCTTAGCTTCCAGATTAATACGCCCTCGCATATTGTTATAATGATCCCCAACGGTCAGGCCATTGTTGTCCGTATAACCTAAAGAGAGGTAATAGTTTAATTCGGGTTTCCTTCCTGAAATCGTAACTGTATGGTCTTGACGCAGACCATTCTGGTAGACTAAGTCTTCCCAGTCGGTTCCTCCACCGGTTTTATAGTTCTCAATCTCAACAGGGAACATCTTCAGGCGTCTAAGCCACACCTCTACCGGGTCGCTTGAAGACGGACTTCCGTCATAAGCGAACCATTCGTCCATCGAAATATCTGCCGGCAATGATCTCGGATCATCAAATTCGTACGTATTGTAATCACTGTTCATGCTTTTTAAAACATCCGTCCTCCAATCAACAAATGCCGCAGCATCGTATACATGTTCGGTAACTTCTTTGGTCGCCACACCGACAGTTGTATTGATATTGATGGTTGGCTTATCGGTAACACCTTTTTTCGTTGTAATCAGCACGACGCCGCTAGCAGCTTTCGCACCATACACGGCCGCGGAACTAGCATCCTTCAGAATGTCGATCGTTTCAATATCGCTTGGGTTGATATCACTTAACTGACCCGGATAGATAACACCGTCGACCACCAAGAGGGGCGTGCGACCAGCTGTGAGGGATGCTCTTCCTCGCACCTGCAGATCATCATTGTTGCCGCCTTTCGGCGATGCTGAAAAGGCAACATTGACACCAGGAACATTTCCGCGCAAGATATCAGAGACACTGTTCGGATGCTGGTCTGCCAAATCAGCCGCCTTAACCTGTGAGATGGCTCCTGTTACATCTTTCTTCGCCTGTGTACCATAGCCGATTACCACAACTTCCTCCAAACCAGTTGTAGCTTCTATCAAGGTGATATTGATCGTTTGACCTTGGCTTGCGACCTGGATCTCCTGTTCATCATAGCCGATCAGACTGAAGACCAGAATACCATTTTCCGGTACATCGTGCAATGTGTAGCTCCCGTCCGTATCACTCGACGTCCCGTTTGAAGTTCCTTTGACAAGAACACTAACACCCGGAACGGGAAGGTTATTGACGTCTGTAATAACTCCGGTAATGGAAGAGGGTTGGTTTTGTAACGAAAAATGTTTTGAACCCGTCGAGATGCCGGGGTAGAAGATGAGGCTGAGGTAAGCGATTAATAGATATTTTGATAAATCGAACAGCCGCCGTTTCTGTAATAATTGTACCATAAGCTTAGGGTATTTTACTTGATTGTCTGTCAGTTAGTTATTTTTTAAGGGGTCGGAGAAGAAGCCTTAGCATCTAAGGTGATGGAGCTTGAAAATCATAATTTAGGTGTTTAGTTGAATTAAAGGTAGAAACTAAATCTGATAATTGCAACCGATTGCAATATTAATTTTCGTGATAGACGTTTATCTTTTTATCTTTGATTTCTTTACTTTCAAACATGGAAAACACCTGGCAGACGGAGAAGTCTCTTTTAAAATTAAACACCTTCGGGGTAGAAGCGAAAGCGAAATTTTATGTTAAAATAGAGGATGAAGATACTTTAGTAAGGTTAGCAGGTTCGCCTGAATTTTATGCACAGCCTTTACTTATCCTGGGGGGCGGAAGCAACATACTCTTTACGCAAGATTTTCAAGGCTTGGTTATCCATATGTGTATCGGAGGAATAGAGGTACTTGAAAAAGGAGATGAAATATACGTTACCGCTGGGGGAGGGGTCGTATGGAACGATTTGGTTCAATATTGTGTAGACCACGGCTATGCCGGAATAGAGAACCTAAGTTTAATTCCGGGCACAGTGGGTGCGGCGCCTGTTCAAAATATTGGCGCCTATGGTGTAGAGTTAATGGACGTGTTTGCCAGCTGCCGAGCCTACGATATCCAAGAAAAATCGATAAAAGATTTTGATCATGACGCATGTCAATTTTCTTATCGCGATAGTTTTTTTAAAAACGAAGGGAAAGGTCGGTATATCATTACCGAGGTCACACTTCGCTTGAATAAAACCCCAGAGTTGAACCTAAGTTATGGGGCCATCCAGAGTGAGTTGGAGCGGAGAGGGATCAGTGAGCCTTCGCTCCGAAATGTTGCTGACGTTGTCTCGGAAATCCGGGTTAGTAAACTTCCCGACCCGAGAACTATCGGTAATTCAGGTAGTTTCTTTAAAAATCCGATCATTTCGGCCGAGGAATTTCAGGCAATAGAGTCCAGTTTTCCAGACATCGTATATTACCCAGTACAATTTAACCAGATCAAATTGGCGGCTGGTTGGCTTATCGAAAATTGTGGTTGGAAAGGTAAACGGGTGGGAAATACCGGAACTTGGAAAAATCAAGCTTTAGTGCTTGTTAATTATGGAAATGCTTCTGGATCAGAAGTTTACAGTTTTTCTGAAAGAATCATTGATAGCGTGTATGCTAAGTTCGGTGTACGTTTGGAACGTGAAGTGAACACGATTTAAAGTTAACTATTTCTTTATTTTATGTTAATTTAAGAAAAATTGAAAGTTTAGCACGGTGTTTGCAAAGTTTAGGGAAAATGCATTTAAGTAATATGATTTTCTAAACCTGAGCATCAGGGATCCAATACGGTAACCGAATGCTCCCTAAACCCTACGCAAATGACTAAGTACGAATTCAAATCAATGGTTTCAAGCCACGCCGAGTCGTTAAAAATGTATGCTTTTCATTTTACTCACGATGATGAAGATGCAAATGACTTAGTTCAAGACACAGTTTTAAAGGCAATCACGTACCACGATAAGTTTAAAGAAGGTACGAATCTGAAAGGGTGGCTATACACCATCATGAAAAATACCTTTATCAACAACTATCGTAGACTGGTGAAAATCAGTACCATGGTTACTAAATCAGAAGAAATTTCTTCATCAAATTTAGTCTATAGTTCAACCAACAATCGCGGTGAAAATCAATTTGTTATGGATGATATCAAAGCTGCGTTAAATGAATTGTCGGAAGAATACTATATTCCCTTCACGATGTATTTTGAAGGATATAAATATCATGAGATTGCTGATCATCTTGATATTCCTATCGGAACGGTGAAAACGCGGATTCACGTAGCTCGTAAATCACTTAAAAAATCGCTCCAGCCTTACGCATACGGGATACAATCATCTGTATTCGCAGGTGTGAATTTCTAATCTTTTCGGAAAGATACGTTGTGAACACGGAGAGAACTTGCTTCGCTTCCGGATAGATTCATAGCGAAATGCTCCCGTATTCTGCCCGCATTTTTACACTAAAATGCGGGCAGAATACGGGAATATTCATTACTAAATCTACCCTGATGTAAAACGATTCTATAAGCTGGTTAAACCAGGGTACAACCAGTATCAGTTTTATCGTCGTATTTTATACGTCCAGTGTAAATTGACTAAGGGTAGTGAATTGTTTGATTCGGTCGGAGATTTCTTTCTGGTCCAAATTTTCTAATTTTTCAGTACCAAATTTTTCAACACAGAAGGAAGCCAGGGCTGAGCCGAAAATGACGGCGTTCTTCATGTTATTAAAATTGATCGTACCCACCTTAGCCAGGTAGCCTATAAAGCCGCCGGCAAAGGTGTCCCCAGCGCCTGTTGGGTCGAAAACCTCGGCGAGAGGCAAAGCAGGCGCAGAGAATATCTGATCTTTGTTAAAAAGTAATGCACCATGCTCACCTTTTTTAATGATGAGATAACGAGGTCCCATTTCTAAAATTTTTCTTGAAGCTTTGACCAATGAATATTCGCCTGAGAGTTGTCGGGCTTCTTCATCATTGATGGTTAAAACGTCGACATGCTTCAAAACCTTAAGAAGATCATCAAGCGCGATATTCATCCAGAAGTTCATCGTATCCAAAACGACGAGTTTAGGTTTGTTCTCCAATCGCTCTAAGGTCTTTAGTTGGATGTCTGGTGTTAGATTCCCCAATAACAAATATTCACAGCCTTGGTAAGAGGGAGGAAGGATCGGGTCGAACGTCTCCAATACGTTTAATTCGGTGATCAGCGTATCGCGGCTGTTCATATCATTATGATACTTACCAGACCAAAAGAAAGACTTTTCACCTTCTTTAATCTGTAGCCCTTCTACATCAATTCCCTTTGACGTCATTTTCCTCAGATTTTCATCGCCAAAATCTTCACCGACGACACTGACGATTTTAATCCGGTCATAAAGATAAGAGGCTGCTATGGAAGCAAACGTGGCGGCTCCGCCAACTATTTTATCTGTTTTTCCAAAGGGTGTTTCAATGGCGTCAAACGCGACGGTTCCGATAATTACTAAACTCATAATGGTAGATTAAACTAGAATGATATTAAACAAAAAAGCCGGCTGTAGGCCGGCTTTTTGCTCCTGAAGCTGGGCTCGAACCAGCGACCCTCTGATTAACAGTCAGATGCTCTAACCAGCTGAGCTATTCAGGAATTTCTTTATACTGGTTATCCGTTATGTCATTCGTACAGTCTGATCTTATATCATGTTGTACGTTTAATATTTGCTCCTGAAGCTGGGCTCGAACCAGCGACCCTCTGATTAACAGTCAGATGCTCTAACCAGCTGAGCTATTCAGGAGTGTTTTTGTCTGGTTAAGGCGGTTATCCGCATTAATTCCTCTTTTTAAAGGACTGCAATATTCGGAATTTTGTTCTGAATAAGCAAAAAAAATGTAATATTTTTTGACATGTATTTGAATGATCTCTACAAAGGTAGGGCTTTTTGTCGCTGCTTCGGATGAGACTTGTATAGGACTTGCTTTACATGTTCCCGTGGTGGCTCTCAAATGCTCTCTGGGTGCACTCGTTAAAACGGCTGATCCAACGAATATATATGGAATAAACAAAGCCGGTTGTAAAGAATGAAGTAATATGAGCTACGAATGTGGGGACTTGTCAGAATTCATAAAAAATAACTAATTTAGCAGCCCTGTTTATAAATGTTTAGCAGCCCTGTTTGTAAATGGGACAAAATAACAAAAAATGAAAACATCGTTCGATTTTGAGAAACCCATAGATGACTTGCTCGGTCAGCTTGAGAAGGTAAAACAAGTCGCTGAGAAGACGAAAGTCGACATGTCAGCTACCATCAGTGAGCTTGAAGCAGAATTAAAAAGAACCAGAGAGGAGATTTATGGTAATCTTACGGGTTGGCAGAAGGTGCAAATGTCAAGGCATCCAGATCGCCCACAGACCTTGGATTATATCTCTATGATGTGTGATAACTTCTTGGAGCTTCACGGTGATCGGACGGTAAAGGATGATAAAGCGATTATTGGGGGATGGGCTAATATTGATGATCAATCGCTTATGATTATTGGTCATCAGAAAGGTAAAAACACAAAAGAACGCCAGTTTCGCAATTTCGGGATGGCGAACCCTGAGGGGTATCGGAAGGCTTTGCGCTTGATGAAAATGGCGGAAAAATTTAATAAGCCGATCGTTACCTTAATCGATACAATGGGTGCTTATCCCGGTTTAGAAGCAGAGGAGCGGGGACAAGGAGAGGCGATAGCCAGGAATTTGTTGGAAATGTCTGTTTTGAAAGTTCCGGTTATCTGTATTATCATTGGCGAGGGAGCTTCTGGTGGGGCCTTGGGGATTGGAATCGGTGATCGTGTCTATATGTTGGAACATACCTGGTATTCAGTAATTTCACCTGAGTCATGTTCATCTATCTTATGGAGAAGTTGGGATTATAAAGAACGAGCCGCTGAGTCACTAAAGTTGACGTCAGAGAATATGTTGTCGAATGGTTTGATTGACGGAATTATACCAGAGCCTTTTGGTGGCGCGCATCAGGATCCTGTAGCGATCGGAGAGACCGTTAAACAACAAATATTGACCGACCTGAACTTATTAACTGCAAAGAATGCAGATGAAATGGTTGCAGAACGTATTGATAAGTTCTGCAAAATGGGCGTCGTTGTGGAATAGTTATATATGATTTTATAAAACAGGAACAGCATCGAGACCTTCTCGATGCTGTTCCTGTTTTATAGGGTTTCAAGATCTGATTAATTCAGTCCCGACATCTGATATCGTGTTTCAAAGCTTTTGAAGAGTTCTTTTACACGTGTGTTTTCTTCGGTTTGCTTGTATTCAGCAGTAAGCTGATCCAATGCGTGGAGTACATACATGCCTAATTGCATGTTATTCATCTCCAGGTTGGGTTTGGTTTCGGCAATGGTGAAGAAATAATTGAGGTTATCTTCGATATAATCAGTTGTATTATTAACAATCCGATTCGCATTCTCGATATCACCAACCATATAAAGGCTTTCCGCCATGGCTTGCTTTTGAATGGTTTCACGCATCGCGTAAATCTTATCCGGAACAACTTCTAAACTACGTTCCATTACCTTCTTTGCTTTATCCATTTGACCTTCTTTTACAAGTTCGATCGTCAATGTGTTGAAGTTGTTCATGATCAGGTTCAGCATGCCGTATGATTCCGGATCTAAATATTTTGCATCTTTCAGGTTACCCCAGACAAATTTGTCTATGGTATTGGTGTACATCGTTTCGGTATTAATTCGTTCGACCATTTGATCTGGACTTTGTGTCGTGTCAGGATTTAAAGGCATTAAACGATAGGTGAAACCTTCTGTTACCAAATAATTGTCAAGTCCTAGATAATTATCACTTGGTACTGTGCGAGCAAAGTAAATCGGTCTTTCCCAGTTGTTGTGAACGAGTATATCCATAATGGCGAGTTCAGTACGGCTAACATAATTTCTCGGGTAAGTCCATACTAAAGAGTCTGCAATCTGATCTTGCCAATCCTTTGGTACAGCATTGTTCTTTACAACGTCATTACGATTTATCGTTAATTTGAAGTTTTTGGTAGGCAGGAAATTCTCACGGCTGCCATCTTGCATCGGCTGTTTGTCTTGCGGATTATCCGAAAGCAGGATGTTAAAAATGTTTCCCAATTCGATATGGCCCTGGATACCGTAATCCGTATAACGGATGATATCGCGTACACCTTGCACAAATTGTTCATTCTCCATGCTAATAGGCAGTGCATCTGCTTCGTTCACCTTTTCTTTCATCTGCCGCAGATACCAGTCGGCACTCAATAGACTTAAGTTTACAACGCGGATATCCGGCCGGACATTCTCTACCTCCTGAGCATACCATAACGGGTAAGTATCATTGTCACCATAAGTGAAGAGAATCGCATTCGGAGCACAGCTTTCGAGGTAATTAATGGCTAAATCGCGCGCGGTGGTTTTTCCGGATCGATTATGATCATCCCAGTTTTGAGAGGCCATAAGTACAGGTGCAGCAAGGAACCCGACAACCGTTGCTGCAATGGCAGCTGTCTTCGGATTTGCTTTCTTTTTGATGAAGTCACTAATCGCCAGGACACCGAAGCCAATCCAGATAGCAAAGGCATAGAACGAGCCTGCAAAAGCGTAATCACGTTCTCTTGGCTGCATCGGATTTTGATTAAGATACAATACGATAGCAATACCTGTAAAGAAGAAGAGGAGCCCGACAATCCCAGCATCTTTTTGGTTGTATTTAAAATGCCAGAAGGCACCAAGTAAACCCAGAATCAATGGGAGAAAGAAATAGGTATTTCTTGATGGGTTATTTTTCTGTGAATCAGGGAGAGCGTTCTGTCCGCCCAAACGCATTTGATCGATAAAAGAAATACCGCTAATCCAGTTCCCGTCCGTAAAGTTCCCGTGACCTTGTTGGTCATTCTGACGGCCTGCAAAATTCCACATAAAATAGCGTGCATACATATGGCCGATCTGGTAGGAAAACAAGAAGCTGAGATTATCTCCAAAGCTGGGTTGTTCACCTTCACCAAGGTTTAGCCAGTTACGATAGACCTGCGCATGTTCGGAGCTATAAATCCGCGGCAGAAAGGTTTCACGATCATATTTGTATTTGGGTTTATTGCCTACTTTAATGTAATTGTCTTCTCCTTTTCTGTAAATAGCGGAACCTTCGACATATTCAATGGGTTGTGAATCGAAGTACGGACCGTTGAATAGCGGATCATCACCATATTGTTCACGATTTAAATAACCTAAAATGGAGAATGTATCGTCCGGATCACTATTGTTTAAGGTTGGGTCTGCGTTGGCGCGAACGACTACCATAGCGAATGAGCTGTAACCGATCAGGATAAAGGAAACACACAGCAACATAATATTCAGCATTGGTTTGTGCTGTTTTATCGAATAGATAATACCGTATGTCAGTCCTCCGATCACCAAAACTGCAAAAAGAATGATGCCTGACCCGAAACCGAGTCCGAGTGAGTTAACAAAGAAAAGGTCGATATATGCTGCTGCTTTTATTGAGTATTGGATGATGCCCCATAAAATAAGGGCCAGGATCACACAGCCTAATAACAGGGCTTTGATCGCGCCATTGTTCGTAGGTTTCGATGTTTTTCGGAAATAAACAACAAGTGCAAGAGCAGGAATCGTTAATAAGTTCAGTAAGTGAACGCCGATAGAAAGTCCCATAACATAGGCGATCAAAATTAACCATCTTTCTGAATAGGGCTCATCAGCATGATAATCCCATTTTAAGATAGCCCAAAATACTACGGCTGTACAGAGGGATGCCATAGCATATACTTCTGATTCAACTGCTGAGAACCAGAAAGTGTCAGAAAAGGTATAGGCCAGGGCACCGACCAGGCCTGCGCCCATAATTTGAATAAGCTGGATTTGTGTGATTTCGGTGCCGCGGGGGGCGATTACTTTACGTGCCAGAGCGGTGATGGTCCAAAATAAGAATAGAATGGTGAGACCGCTGGAAACTGCCGAACCGACGTTCATCCAATACGCGATGAGCTCCGGATTTCCCATAGCAAAGTTTGAAAAAAGATTTTGGAGCATGAGGAAAAGCGGCGCTCCGGGCTGGTGAACAATCTGCATTTTATAGGCGGCAGCGATAAATTCACCACAATCCCAAAAACTCGCTGTTGGTTCTAACGTTAATATGTAAGTCGTTGTCGCTATTAAGAAACTTAACCAACCCAACAGGTTGTTTACTTTGCTATAAGTCATCATATATATGTCTAATAAAAGTCGAAAATAAGTATTTGGATTGAATTAACTATATCTTCTTTAAAATCGGTCTGATTTAGCACGATTTAACGAAAAAAAATAAAATATGTTTGCAACATATAAAATATCGCTCTATATTTGCAGTCCGATAACGGAGATGCCTTAAATAAGAGGTATTTTGCCCGATAGTATAAAGGTAGTACATCTGATTTTGGTTCAGATTGTCTAGGTTCGAATCCTGGTCGGGCAACTGAAATGAGAACTCGGGTTGTTGCTAACAACTCGAGTTTGTTTTTTTAATAATGAGTATAGCGCCATGCCTTTACAATTTAACACAGTAAAACTTTTTTCCGGATCAAGTAATGTTGAGCTGGCTGAAAAGATTGCTGAATCCTACGGGAAAAAGTTAGGAGAAAAAACCCTTTCGCGCTTCAGCGATGGTGAAATTCAGCCTTTTTATAATGAATCTGTTCGTGGTAGTGATGTTTTTGTTATTCAGTCTACGAATACACCGGCTGATAACATCATGGAGCTTCTACTTATGATCGATGCGGCGAAGCGTGCTTCTGCGCATTATATTACGGCAGTGGTTCCTTATTTTGGGTACGCTCGTCAGGATCGGAAGGATAAGCCAAGGGTAGCTATTGGCGCAAAGATGATCGCTAATCTCATTACAGCAGCAGGTGCACACCGGATTATGACAATGGATTTGCACGCTGCTCAGATCCAGGGTTTCTTTGATATCCCTGTTGATCACCTGGATGCGTCAGTAATTTTTGTTCCTCATATTAAGGCGCTTAATTTACCTAATCTGACAATTGCGTCGCCAGATATGGGTGGTTCTCACCGGGCTCGTACTTTTGCGAAGTACTTCAACGCAGAGGTGGTTATCTGTGATAAACAAAGAAAACGCGCTAATGAGATCGAATCGATGTCGATTATTGGTGATGTAACCGGACAGGACATCGTGTTGATCGATGATATCTGTGACACAGCTGGTACCTTGTCTAAGGCAGCATCTTTGATCATGGAAAAAGGTGCTAACAGTGTTCGCGCCGTTTGTACGCATCCGGTTTTATCGGGTAATGCTTATGAAACCATTGAAAAATCTGCTTTAACGGAATTGATTGTAACGGATACCATTCAATTAAAGCAACAAAGTGAAAAGATTAAGGTGCTATCGACTGCTGAGTTGTTTGCAAATGCGATTAAGAATGTGAATGAGCATGGCTCAATCAGCAATCTTTTTAATATTCAATAATAAATTAAATAAATAATAATAAATATGAAATCAATTGCTATTAGCGGTTCTCTAAGAGAGAACGTAGGGAAAAGAGACGCTAAAGAATTGCGTTATGAAGGCAAAGTGCCAGCAGTTCTTTACGGTGGGAAGGAACAGTACCACTTTGCAGTGTCCGCAGCTGATTTGAAATCGTTGGTGTATACACCCGATGTTCATTTCGTAGATTTAGACTTGGACGGTAAAAAGTTCCAGGCGATTGTTCAGGAGATGCAATTCCATCCATTGAACGATCAAATTCGTCACATCGACTTTTTGGAATTAAATGATAAGAAAGAGGTTAACATGTTAATTCCTGTTAAGCTGACAGGTACTTCTCCAGGTGTTCGTTCTGGAGGAAAATTAATCCAAAAACTTCGCTCTCTTCGTGTAAAGGCATTGCCAGCGAATATGCCGCAGACGATCGAAGTAAGCTTAAACAGTTTGGAAGTTGGAAAGTCTGTACGCGTCGAAGAAGTTAAACTTGACAACGCAAAAGTATTGAATAATGGAGATGATACCATCGTATCGGTAATAATGTCTCGTGCTCTTCGTCAGGCAGAACAAGAAGCTAAGGCTGCTGCGAAGTAATATTTTTGCAATAAATTCTATAAAAGAGGGTAGTGAATCACAATCACTGCCCTTTTTTTATGTGCTTTGTTATTATTTGTTATTTTTGAAACTAATTAAATCCAATACATGAAATACCTGATTGTTGGTCTTGGTAATATTGGCCAGGAATATGCGGATACGAGGCATAATATTGGTTTTATGATTGCTGATGAGCTGGTGAAGAAAGCAGAAGCCTCTTATTCGACGTTGAAATATGCCTATTACTCGGAATTTAAATTTAGAAATAGAATTGTGCATGTCATTAAGCCGACCACGTATATGAATCTAAGCGGCAAAGCAGTAAATTATTGGATGAAGGAATTGAAGGTGCCCTTAGAGAATGTTCTGGTGATTGTGGATGATATCGCAATTCCCTTTGGTAAAATCAGATTGAAACCTAAAGGAAGTAGTGCCGGGCACAATGGGCTGAGGAATATAGAAGCGCTTTGTGGCGGACAGAACTACCCGCGTCTGCGCTTCGGTGTCGGCGACAATTTCCCGAGGGGCCGGCAGGTAGACTATGTGTTGAGTGGATTTGACGATGAGGAACTGATGGAGGTGCCAACACTTATTGAATACGCTGTTGAAATGATCCAGAGCTTCGTCTCGGTTGGTCTTGAGCTGACAATGACCCGCTTTAATAAATAAACTATAAATGATATGTTAAAGGTTTACGGTATAAAAAACTGCAATACAGTTAAGAAAGCTCTTAACTGGCTTGAAGAGAATGGACAGGATTATGAATTTCATGATTATAAAAAATCCGGAATTACAGAAGACAAGATCTCAGAATGGCAGGATGAAGTAGGGTGGGAGCCGTTAATTAACAAAAAAGGAACGACGTGGCGTAAGTTGGATAAAACGATACAGGACGCAGTAGACGGACCGCAAGCGGCTAGTCGATTAATGCAAAATCATACTTCGCTGATTAAACGACCAATCATTGAAGGGAAAGGGCCTATTCTCTTAGGCTTTGATAGCAAGGAATATACAGACAAATTATTATAAACTAAGCAATCTTGAGAATATGAGATTATCAAACACGTTACCACTGAAAGCTTTGGTCGGTATGCTATGTTTTTCGAGCGTAGCTTTTGCACAAACCGAAAGCAATTACGACTATGTAGAGGCATTTAGACCTGGTTTTTACCAAACAAACGGAAACGAATACCGTTCTGCATCGGGTAAACCAGGACCGAAGTATTGGCAGAATGCAGTTGACTACAAACTAAAAGCCGCACTGAATGATGAGAGTCGAACAGTTACTGCGTCTGTAACGATCGATTATACGAATAACAGTCCGGAAGCTCTTGACTTCCTTTGGATCCAACTGGATCAGAATATGTTCAAAGAAGATGCGATTGGAAATAAAATCATTCCGTTGACTGACAGTCGCTACGGAGCAAAAGGTGAGGAGTTTGATGGTGGCTATGATATTAAATCCGTGAAGATCGGGAATAGTGATGCTGAATATTTGATCAGCGATACGCGAATGCAGGTGGATCTTCCTGAGGCTTTAAAAGAGAACGGTGGAACGATTCAGTTGACGATAGACTATAGCTATGTTGTTCCGAAATATGGATCTGACCGTACCGGGATATTAGAAACAAAAAATGGTGATATTTATTCGATTGCGCAATGGTATCCGCGGATGGCTGTATTCGATGATGTACTTGGTTGGAATACCGATCCTTATTTGGGTCCGGGTGAGTTTTACCTGAATTATGGCGATATTGATGTAGAAATCACAGCTCCTAGTAACCATTTCGTTGTTTTGGGAGGTGAATTGCTTAATCCAGAAGAGGTGTTGACCGCAGAACAAATGAAAAGATGGAAGAAAGCGCAGAGTAGCGATGAGACCGTTATTATACGGTCTCAAGAAGAGGTAATTCAGGGCGCAAAGCAATCGAACTCGAAGACGCTTACATGGAAGTACCGGTTGGAAAATACAAGAGATGTGGCCTGGGCGTCATCAGCTGCCTTCATTATAGATGGGGCAAAAATTAACCTGCAAGATGGGAAAACATCTTTTGCGCTATCTGCCTATCCACAGGAAAGTAATGGTGGGAACGCTTGGGAACGTTCTACTGAATATGTCAAAGCTTCTGTTGAGCATTATTCCGAAAAATGGTTTAATTACCCTTATCCTGTTGCCGTGAATGTGGCCTCAAATGTAGGTGGTATGGAATACCCGGCAATTGTTTTCTGTGGATACAAAGCGAAGGGCAATAGCTTATGGGGCGTTACGGATCATGAATTCGGCCATATTTGGTTCCCGATGATTGTGGGTAGTAATGAGCGCCTTCATGCATGGATGGATGAAGGTTTTAATACCTTCCTTAACGGGATTTCTACAGAGGAATTTAACGACGGGGAATATTACCGCGGAAAACAAGATGCAAATAAGATGGCAGCTTTGCTGACGAACCCTGCACTGGAGCCGGTGATGACAGCGCCAAGTGTAATGAACGAACGCCACATGGGTATCTTAGCATATTATAAACCCGGTTTTGGTATGAAATTGCTTCGCGATGTGATTTTGGGTCCGGAGCGTTTTGATAAGGCTCTGCGCTCGTACATTAACGAATGGGCGTACAAACATCCTACTCCAGATGATTTCTTCAGGACGATGGAGAACGTGTCGGGACAAAAATTGTCTTGGTTTTGGAGAGGATGGTTCGAAAATAACTGGCAGCTGGATCAGGCAGTGACTGACGTAAAACAAAAGTCTGAAGGTGCTGTTATTAGCATTGTTAACTTGGAAAAGCTGCCGATGCCTGTCATTGCTGATGTGACGACCGCTAGTGGAAAAACGACCCGAGTAACTCTGCCTGTCGAGGTATGGGAGAGAAATGTGACTTGGGATTTCTTGTTTGAAACATCAGAAGATGTCGTGAAAGTAGAACTTGATCCTGATAAAGTGTTGCCGGATTCAAATCCGGGTAATAATACCTGGAAGAAATAAAAAAACGAAAAGCCTGCTAATCCGTTAATAAGATAGCAGGCTTTTTAAATAAAAGTGCAGGCTCTTTAAAACGCAAGGATGAAAAAAATACTCATATCACTAGTATTGGTTATCGGTGGAATGTATGGTTTGAAAGCGCAAACTTTAAAAGGGATTGTGATGGAACTGGATAGCTCAAAGCCTATACAGCAAGTGGAGGTTAAAAACTTGCGAACGGAGATGATCGTTGAGACTACTGCGTCGGGCGAATTTGAGATTGAAGCTGTCGTAAACGACTTGCTGACTTTTGGCTATCCCGGTTATCGATTAGATACGCTGTTGGTAGTTGATGATGAGGTAAAACGTGTCTACATGACACCGTTGGAGAATTTTAATATTTTGGAAGACGTCGAGATTACGGACTTATCAGACGTACAATTGGAAGAGGAGATTCGGATTGCGCGGGAACGTGGTCGGTCTTTACATACAGCTCAAGGAGGTGGCATCGCTATTTCTCCCTCCCGTTTGTTTGGTAGGGAAGCGAAGGAGGCAAGAAAGCGTTATGAATTATTGCTTGAAGAAAAAGAAAACCGAGTGGTCAACTCTAAGTTCAATGAAGCTATTATTACGCCGATTACACCTTTGAAAGGACGAGATCTGGATCTGTTTATCGTCAAGTTCAGACCTTCCTATGAATTCGTGGAAAAATCAGACGAAGAACAAATGCGTCTTTATATCATGGACTCGTACAAAGAATTTAAAAATATGAGTCAGGCAGAGAAAGATAAAATTAAACAAACAACGTCAGGGCTTCAGCCACAATGAAGGTACTGCCTCCAATGAAGATTAGATCTTCCTTATCTGCGTTTTCTAAGGCGGATTCGACGGCTTGAACTACTGAATCATAGGCGCGGCCTTGAAGGTTGGCTTTGGTGCCTAAGCGGGACAATTCTTGCGCTGGTAACGCGCGTTCGAATCCGGCACAACAAAAATAGTAGTCGGCATTTTTTGGTAAAATTGATAGTAGAGCAGCAGCGTCTTTATCTTTCATGATACCAATGACCATATGAAGGCGTTTAAACTTTGCTTCCTGTAAGTTGCTTAGCACTTCTTTCCATCCGGCCTCATTATGCCCTGTATCACAAACTACCCGAGGCTCTCTTCTGAGTGTTTGCCAACGACCCATTAATCCTGTAAGCTCTTTTACGTGGGCGAGAGCATACATAAGATGCGCTTCTGTGATCTGATAGTTCTGATTATTCAGTTGTTCGACTGCTGAAAGAACGGGTATCAAATTTTTTTCCTGATAGGTTCCCGGCAGATCCAGGTCGATAATCATCTCCGAACGAAGGGTTCGGGTGGAGCTGATAGCTGGATCGGGTTGATTTTCGGGACTAATATACTGCGCGAGCAAGGATAAATACTCCTCGCCTTTTTCCAAAATCTTAACCCTCCATTCGTCTTGCGCAAAAACAATCTTACTTCCTGTTTTCGCAGCGGTATGAAGAAAAACTTCCATCGTGTCCGGTTCTTTTTCTCCAATAATAACAGGAACATCAGGCTTGATGATCCCTGCCTTTTCGCTGGCGATTAAGGATAGCGTATTACCCAACATGTGTGTGTGATCCAGACTGATGTTGGTAATGATCGACAGGATGGGGTCGATAACATTGGTCGAGTCCAACCGTCCGCCCAATCCGGTTTCTATAATGGCGATGTCTACCTTGTGTTCCGAGAAATGATGGAATGCCATGGCGACGGTTACTTCGAAAAAAGAAGGATGTAATGTTTCGATAAAATCTTTCTGTTCTTCAACAAAAGAGCTAACTTCCTGTTGAGATATCATCGTTCCGTTGATGCGTATTCTTTCTCGAAAGTCTAAGAGGTGGGGAGAGGTGTATAAACCTGTTTTGTAACCAGCTTGTTGAAGTATGGCAGCCAGCATGTTGGATGTAGAACCCTTGCCATTTGTTCCGGCTATATGAATCGAGTGGAAGTTTCTTTGTGGGTTATCTAAAGCCTCGCATAGTTTTCGCGTGTTGGATAAATCCTTTTTGATAGCAGCATCACCTATCCGACTAAACAGAGGGAGTTTGTTATAGAGATAACTCAGTGTCTCTTCGTATTGCATGTTTAAGCTCTATCAGCTATTTATTTCAATTTGAAGTTGAAGACAATGACACCTGTCTGAACGGGAGGGGCTTTCTCAAGACGATTTAATTGAGCTCCTAAAGCAGCGCGCTCACATTTTTCATACAATGCGTTGTTCGAGATGGTAGTTCCCCGAACGCCTGCGCGTGCTGATATGATTTTCCCTTCACGGTCGACACGAACTTCAACGGCGATTTTCCCTGACTGTTGTCCGTTATCTTCAATCTGTGGAGCAACAACAAAGCGTCTGTTTTCCAGACTAAGCGCTGCATCACCAAAGCCGGATCCGCCTTCACCGTAATCAGCTGCAAGTGGGTCTCCCTGCGCACTCCCTTGGTTTCCAGGGGTAGTCCCTGTACCATCACCTGTCCCTGAAGAATTATTCTTTTTGCCGGTGTACAGGGCATTCGGGTTTACAGTTGGCTTACTTTCTTTCTTTTCTGGTGTCGCAACCGGCGTCGTATTGGGGTTGTTTTCTTTAGTCACAACAGCGGGTGCATCTTCCATGTCTTGAGTAACGATAGCTTTGTCACTCGTTTGTTGAGACGCGACCGGTTCAGGAGAGGCATCTGGTACCACTCTGTCTGGCCTCGTTTCGTTGGCATTCGGATCCATAGACGGTTCGTCGATACTCATGTAATCATCACCCATACCGACAGGTGATGTTCCGTAGTTCACAATAATACCGCCTGTTCCGAATTGAGGCATGGGGTTCCCAAGGATAATGAAGTAGCTAATGATAAAAAGAACTACCATGATCCCGGTTGAAATACCGATTGCTTTTGGGTAATAATTGTCCTCTTGCTGGTGAAAACTCATTTCTATAACTCCTTATCGTGGTTTTGGTTCAGTTGCCAATACCAATTTTATGCGTAACTGATTCGCTGCGTCCATTACTTCAATCACATCTCTAATAGAAACACTACGATCGACATAGAGCATGACTGTCAGCTCTTCCCCCGGTTGAACGTAGGACTGCAGAGCAGGCAACAAATTCTCCACGGGTACAGGTTCCTGTTCTATGAAGTACTCCAAATTTTCAGTAATTGATACCGTAATTGTCTTCTTTGCCAATGACTGCTCGCCCGAACTGGATCTTGGCAATAGGAGCTTTACTACCTGTGGATTGGCTACAGCCGAAGCTAAAAGGAAGAACAACATCAGAAAGAACATAATATCGTTCAATGCTGCTGTGTGCACCTCTGCTTTCGGCTTTTCCCTTCTTCGTCTAATTTTCATCTACTCGTATTATAACAAAGTTACTAAATTCTAAATAAAATAAATTGACCGATTAAGATACCGGCTCATCGAGGAGGTCGATAAACTCAATAGCATCGGTTTCCATACGAAGAATGATGCGTTCTACCATTTCATTTAGGATATGATAACCAATATAGGCGATAATACCAATAATTAATCCGGTTGCAGAAGACACCATTTTAACATAGAGTCCGCCAGATACGGTACCGATATCGATCACGCCTGCAAGTTCTACTTCATGGAAAATAGCAATTACACCGATGATCGTACCAACGAATCCCATCATTGGGGCGATACCCGCAATAATTCCTAAAATATTGATATTCTTCTCGAGTTTGGCAACTTCAAGTTTACCGACATTTTCGATAGCTCCTTCAATTTCCTTAATCGGTCGGCCGATTCTTAACAGTCCCTTTTGCAACATACGTCCTAGCGGTCCGTTGTTATTTCTACAAATGGCCAAAGCTGATTCAAGCTTTCCTGAAAGAATGCTTTGTTTAACTTGAACCATTAGATTTTTTTCATAGCGGTTTGCTTTTCGGATGGTCAGGTATCTTTCGATAAAGATGACAAGACCGATTAATAGCAATAGCGCTAAAGGTAGCATTACCCACCCTCCTTTAATTAGAAGATCAATAAAACGCAGTTTCTCTGGTTCTTGAACTATTTGTTCTGCCGCCGTCATCATCGTATCCAATGGTTGAGTGCTGTCAATTTGTAATAGCATAGGTGTGATTATTCTTTAGTTTTGATTATTTATATTATAATTTTTGTTTTCCCATAGCCAGGCTTCTCTGGCTAACTCTTCTCGTACCCTTGAAAGTGAAGCAGAGGCTTCTGCCGATGTGTTGAAAGAGGCATAGCTTATCTTATTCATATTACCGGGTCTATTGTTTTGCAATATATAAACATTATAGCCTTTTGCATTCGTTTTGGCTACAAAATCTTTTGCTTCTGCCATGGTCTCAAATGCAGCAATAATAATCTCATATCTTCCGCTAGGTTCTCGGATAACTTCATCAGGATTTGTAGCTGACACGGAGGCGCCAGCCGCTGTTGAAGTATCTGTCGCTTCGTCGACCGCGTTCTGAGTCGTAGGAGCAGAAACAGAATCAGCGTTTGTTTCCGTTGCTTGAGTTGCTGCCGACTGATAGCTTAATTCCGTTTTATTGCCCATTCTCGGATTCAGAAACCATATTCCACCCGCAATCACACAAATAGCAACACCGATAACTGGCCATAACCATCTTTTAGAATCTCTTTCTGATTCTAAATCATCCAAGTCATTACTTGGTATCGGGTCGATCGGTGTCTCAACAATCGCTTCGTCAACTTGTTCGCCAACTCCATCAACGCTATCGGCGCTAGACGTGTTTTCTTCAACCAAACCATGTTCTGTTTCCCGCGCAGGTAGTATGTCGAACTCTGCTATGGAATCATAGAAACTGAATTGTGATTTCTCCTCTTCGGGGATCAATAATAGTTCTTCCTGACGTTTAACAGAACAGTTTCCAAGTCCTTCGATATGAACATCTCCTTTTGTAGCGATACAGTCTTCCAGACTATTAATAATCGACGATGAGACTTTTTTGCTCTCGGTTAAGGATAGGTCATGATTACCGGTAATGAACTCAGTGAGTGCATCCGTGTCAAATTCATGATCAACAATAAGAAATGCTTGAGCCGGCGGAATAAAGATCTGTTTAACTTCATCAAAATAGGCGGGTATGTATTCTTTTTCGAGCATACCCAGACCCGGCAAATAAAATGTCTCTTTATTTACTAGCTCTCTTCTTATAATTGAACCTATGTTGACCATCCTTGCGACGCAAAGTTATTTATTTAAAACGAATAATTTAACCCGCCGATAACGTTGAATCCAAGATTGGGATAATAGAGATATTTCTCATACGTATCGTTCAACAGGTTATTCGCCTGAACAAAAATACCGAATTGATTGGTGATCCTATACTCGGCACTAGCGTTTAAATTAACAAAAGCCGGAACCTTACGAACGGAGAATTCTGGCTCACCGCCATAATCCACTAAAGGATTCAGGTATCTTGCTGAGGTTTCTCCATTAAAGAATACTTCTCCGGTTAAAAACACTTTCTCACTGATATTGATCCTGGCGTTTGACGATATACGTACCGTTGGCATAAACCAAGCTTCATCTTCAGTTGAAAGTTTATATTCGCTAATATTTAATTTTCCTCCGATATTTACTGTTTGAGAAACCCGCACGTTGATTTCTCCTTCGAAGCCGGAGATCGTCGAAGCGTCTTCGGTTCCGGGATCATAGATAACATCAAAACGGGTTGGGTCAGCTACATTGTTAACAAAGAGTGGCATATCTTCAATCTTACGATAGAAGAAATTTGCTTTGTACCCAAAGGTGGCGCCCAGGTTTCCCTTTACACCCGCGAAGATGTTCAGTCGATCAACCATGTTGTTGATGTTGATATTCTCATTTAGGTAGGGATTGTCTTGTGCGAGGGTACGCAGGGAAGTTTTTGTAACATCACCTTTAACACCACCGAAAATGCTAGCGAACTGAGGTACAATATCCAATTCGAAATCTGCATAAGGGAATAGGTTGGTGCGACTTGTATCTGTACTTTCTGCTACGAAATTAGCACCTAAAGTCAGTTTGTAGTTTTCCCCTTGAAAGCGGATGTATGGATTTAATCGCACGATATTATTGGGTGTGCTGTAATCTGTGCCCTTTACAGTGGTTAGATCAGCTGAAACATTGGCGCCTAAATTGAACGCTTGGATAGTCTTGTTAAAGTATCCGCTGATGGCAAAAGAGTTTTCTTTGGCATTGAAGGCGTCACTGAATAAATAAGCGTCAGCTTTTAATGAGTAGCTGATATCATCTACTTGTGGATCATAATTTTTTAATAATTCACCTGAAAGGAAGATATCATTGAAAGTTTGATTCTCAGGCGTTAGTGCATCTGCGTAAAGCTCAGGAATGTATCCGTAAAAAGATGTGCCATAGCGATTATAACCAACTTCACCCGTCAACGTAAAGGCCTCCATAATACGTTTCCCAAAAACACCTATTTTTTGCTCAGAAAATTTCTGAGCTTCCAGATCGCCTTTTTGACCAAGATGTTTGGCATAGAAACCTGCCTGATAAATATCAGCCGTACCGGTATTAACGTAAACTTCACCCAAAATTGTGTTGAAATTTCCAATTCCCAATTTGGCGTAATTATTCGTCATCATATTGGCGCGTGTTGACTGCAGCTCTTGGATATTTAACTGACCCATACCTGAAGGTAAGTTTAAGCGCTTATCCATGATGTTGTAATTCAGTGAGGGCTGAAAGGTTCGCGTGTCACTAAGGTTTGGGCTTCGTCGGATCTTAACTGCGTCAGCTAGTATCGGACGGTAATCGCGTATGACTTCAACTTCTTCGATCGTAGTCGATTGTTGTGTATTGCTGGCAGGCGTTTTAGTCGTGTCAACCTGTGCAAAGGCGTTCAGAGATAAAACACCCAATCCGATTATAAATGTATATTTAAGCATTGAACTCTTCAATATCATGGCTTATTCTTTGTTATTAAGTTTTTCTAAACGTTCGGTAGCCTCAGGGATGATATCATCCTCTTTGTTCTCATAATTTTCAATAACACTTTCTAAAGTGCTTTTCGCCTGGAATTCATCTTTAAGAGCAACGTAGGTGTCTGCCAGGAGGATAAAGCTTTTTGCTACCCAGTAGTCATGCGATGGCATATTTTTAATCAGATCAAAGGCTGTAGCCTGTGCTGCTTTAATACCTTTTTCTTCAAACTGTAAGCGTCCGAAATTATATTTCGCCTCTGCGCCAACAACAGTTTGACTGCCTTCGGCCGCGGCTTCAAATTCTTTTTTAGCTGCCGCCTTATCGTCTTTTTCTAAATAAGCCTTTCCCGAATAAAGATGGGCTCTTGCAATATCTTCCTCGGATGATTTCTCGTAGCCTTTCACAAAACCAGCATATTTTAAGGTCTCGTCCATGTCGCCCATCATGTAATATGCTTTCATCAGGTTGTTTACAGCAAAACCATAATTCGCTATGTAATCAGAAGTTAGCTCAAGTTTTTTGAGAGGAGCTACGGCCTCATTGTATTGCTCCAGATCCAAATGTAATTGAGATACGCTGATCAGGGTACGTTCGGTATAAGGACTGGTCCAGTCATTCAGAATTATGTTATAGTCATGTAAAGCTTCTTTCGGCTTGCCCGTCTTCCAAAGACTTTCAGCCCGTATAAAACGAGCATATTTTTCCTGAATTGGTTTCGGAAACTTGTCAAAATAGGCATTAATGGCTTCGACGGCAGCCGTATATTCGCCACGGGCAAATAGTCCATTTGCTGCCTGAAATGTAATATTATCCTGCTCTGCAGTCGAAAGATTTCCAATATTCGTGGTTTGAGCGTAACTTAGGTAGCCTTGTGCATCACCTTGATCAATATAGATGTTTTGAATGGTTTTTAGAGCTAATTTAGCCTCATCAGTTGTAGAATAGTCTTCGACAACACGTTGGAAGGTTTTTACAGCCTCATCATTCTCTTGTTTGTTATACTGAACAAGTCCGATTGTAACCAGTGCTCTTGGTACATAACTGCTACGGGGATATTGCTCGATCATAGCCTGTAGTCCGGTAATTGCTGTTTCATAGTCTCCTTGCAAAAAGCGTGAGTAGGGGATTTCGAATGCGGCATCATCCGAATAGTTGGAATTAGGAAATTGTTTTTGAAGGTCGATCAGCGTTGCGATCTTCGTTTCGATATCTCCTTGCAAACCCTGTATGATACCTCTTTGGTAAAGAGCATAGTCTTCCCCTTTTGCTTTTGCACTAATCAATTTATTATATTGTGTCATCGCACGATCGTAACTCCTCAGCGAAAAATAAGAATCTCCCAAACGGGCAATCGCGTCATTGCGAGTGTTTTGATCGGAGTCGCCACTTGCCAGGAAACGTTCAAAATAGTTTGCTGCTGTAGAAAATGAAGAATTTCTATAAGCCGCATAGGCAAGAGCATAGTTTGCATAATTGTAAACGGAAGTACTTTTAGCTTCCGGGTAGCGTAAGAATTTGTCGAAATTAACAACTGCTTCTCCGTATTTACGCACTTCATACATGGCCTCAGCTTTCCAATAGGTGGCCAAAGCCTGAATACGCGGATCAGCCGCCACACTTTCCGAACGCATAAACAAGGATATTGAATTTTCAAACGCTCGTTCATTATAATGCTCCAATCCTCTGAAATACGTAACCTTTTGGTAAGCAGCATTGGCCTCTCGACTGCGATTAGGAATCGTTTCTAGGATGTTAACCGCCTCATTGTAATTTTTGGTCGTCAACAGAATTTCCGCCAGTAAGGTTTTCGCCTCATCGGTATTCGGAGATTTTGGGTACGTTTTTAAAAAGCTTTGTGTTGCTTCCAAAGCAGCTTGGTGGAATTCAAGCTCGTACGATAGCTTAGCGTAATTCAAAGATCCTTCCTCTTTGAGTTCGGGATCAAAGTCAAGTTTAGAAGCTCTGAAGAAGGCATTACGAGCACTTTGTTTATTTCCTTTTTTTAGAAATGCATCCCCTAATGTAATCATACCTGCCTGGTAGTATGCCTCAGGTTGATCCATTTTTTCAAGTTCAGCAATCGCTTTGTCTAGATCTCCTTCAGTATAGGCTATATATCCGATGTTATACGTGTCCTGGTTGCTTTGTGTAGCTCCTTGATCAGCCGCTTGATATCGGTCATAGTAGATTTTAGAGTTCTTTAAGTCACCTTTTGAAAAATAGGTAGCTCCGACGATACGGAGTAAATCTGTTTCGCTTTCTTGTTTCGTCGTTTCCAGGATCGGGACTGCATACGCTAGGACATCATCATAACGTTTATCCAAATAATAAAGCGAAGCGATATAGTAAGGATAACTACTTTCAAACTGTTTTGACCCTTTCAGTCTTTCAAATTCGGATAAAGCTGTTTTATATTCACCATCTAAATAGGCTAAATATGCATAATAATAAATAGCTGACTCATTATAAGGAGAACGTTCATTTTTCAAACGTTCAAACATAGGTTTCGCTTCTTGAAGACGATCTTTTTTGAAGTATGAGTAAGCAAGTTTAAAACGATATTCTGAACTTTCCAATCCACTTAGCGCGCCGGCATCTAATTTCTCAAACCACTCTATGGCTTTATCATAATTTTGCTGACCAAAATAGGACCGCCCTACTTGGTAATATGCAGCTTTTGTACTTGAGCTTGTCGGATAATCTTTTATGAATTTTAGGAATAGGTTTTCTGCATCTATATTGCCGACTTCCAGAGCACAGACTGCTTGGTAGAATCTGGCTTTTTCTTTTAACAGGCTTACCTGAGCTTGCTCATCTTCTTGAATAACAGATCTTACCCGTGTATTCTCAACTTTGTCGAATTGCTTGGAGGCTGCGACATATTTGCCACGCTCGTACAGCTCCATACCACTTTTATAAGCTTCGTCTACCTCCTGCCAAGCTCCTTGCTGCGCGTATGAACCGCCGGCAAGTAAGCTAAGTGCAAGACTGATTTGAGTGAATTTTTTAAACATATTGTCTAATGTTCTTTTTGTGCTAAGATAAGATGATTATTAATTTTTTAAACATTTTATGCCTGAATATAAACACGTCAACATTAAAATAACGTTAATAAATGTTAAAAAATACAATTTCCAGTGTATAATTATCGATAGGCATGAATCGATTTGTTTTTACCCTCTTTTTGCTGCAAGTAAATATAATGCGGCCATTCGAACTGCTACTCCATTTTCAACCTGTTCCAGGATAATTGAATGTTTACTGTCAGCTACGTCACTGGTAATTTCAACACCTCGATTAATGGGTCCGGGATGCATAATGGTAATTTCCTTATTCAACGAGTCTACTATTTTCTTATTTAAACCGTAGAGCATCGAGTACTCACGTAAAGATGGAAAATAAGAAATGTCTTGTCGTTCAAGTTGAATTCGAAGCATATTCGCTACATCACACCAATTCAGTGCGGCTAAGAGGTTATGTTCTACCTTTACGCCGAGCGAGTGGATATGTTTTGGAATGAGAGTTGTCGGTCCGCATACCATAACCTCCGCGCCCAATTTCTTCAAGCAGAGAATATTGGAAAGTGCTACTCTCGAGTGGAGGATGTCACCGATAATTGCAATTTTCTTCCCTGCAACATCACCTAGATGTTCGCGAATAGAGAAAGCGTCGAGCAATGCTTGTGTAGGGTGTTCGTGTGCTCCGTCGCCCGCATTAACGATTTGCGCGTCCACATGGTTTTTTAAGAACACGCTCGCACCGGGGTAAGGATGACGCATGACAACCATATCTACTTTCATTGCCAAGATATTATTGACGGTATCAATTAATGTTTCTCCTTTACTTACAGAGGAAGAAGAAGCAGAAAAATTTACGATATCGGCTGACAGTCTTTTTTCAGCTAATTCAAATGAAAGTCGGGTCCGCGTTGAGTTTTCGAAAAATATGTTGGCAATTGTGATGTCTCTTAATGATGGAACTTTTTTGATAGGTCTATTTAAAACGTCCTTAAACGTCTGAGCTGTATCCAAAATCAAGTTGATATCTTTCTGAGTCAGATCTTTTATTCCTAGTATATGCCTGGTACTGAGTTGTTCTGCAGTTGCCTCTTTCATGCTCTTTCTATTAGACGACTTTAAATTTTTTCTTCATTTACTAGCAAGACCTGATCCTTTTTATCCGTTTCGGCCCAGCTGACAATAACTTTTTGAGAATTGATGGAGTCAATTGGCAAGCCAACATAGTCAGGTTCGATCGGCAAGTGGCGTGCAAATCTTCTGTCCACTAAAACAAGCAGTTCTACTTTATCGGGACGCCCGAAAGATTGAATTGCATCCAGTGCTGAACGGATGGTTCTGCCTGTCCACAGCACGTCATCTACTAAAATTACTTTTTTGTTTTCAACGATAAAGTTCATGTTGGTACTGCTCGGAGACAGAGGTAAACTACCTTTCATTCTAAAATCATCACGGAAAAATGTGATGTCCAGATCGCCGGATGGCACATGCTCAACCTTTAGCGTTTTCTTTAATTCCTGAACAATTCTGTTAGCAAGATAGACACCACGAGGTTGTATACCGATAATGACAGAATTTGAAAAATCCTGATGATTCTCAATTAATTGATGACAAAGACGTTGGATTGTTATTGTAAATTTAGCTCCGCTTAACAGAATTGAATTTTGCATCGAGGTATTATTTGGTCAAAAATAGCATTTTTTTTAGAACCTGCATAAAATTGCTATTTTCGAGTTGTACCTTTAAGTTCGCTTCAAAATATAAATCTTTATGGGAATCAAGTCTTTTAAATTATGCTTTATGTTTCTTCTGGCCGGAGTGGCCACCATCTTAAGTTCGTGTAATCGATCTGCAACTAGTGAATCTGCCTCGGTCGACTCCTTACAGCGATATGTCGATGATAGAATTCAGATATATGAGCTGGTTGAGTTGACTACTGATTTGAGCGCACTCTCTGATAATGATAAAGAGGTGTTGCCATTGTTGATCAAAGCAGCGGAAGTGATGGACGAGTTGTTTTGGTTACAAGCATACCCTCAGCGTGATAGTTTGTTAGCGACCATTGAAGATGAACATACCAAAGCTTTCATTGATATTAATTATGGCCCCTGGGATCGCCTCAATGGGGATAAGCCTTTCATTGATGGCATAGGAACTAAGCCACTTGGGGCTTTTTTCTATCCGGCTAATATGTCAAAGGAAGAGTTTGAAAGTTCAGGGTTAGAACATGATATGTATTCGGTGATCCGGAGAGATTCAAAAGGGAACTTAGTGGCGATTCCTTATTCCGAAGCTTTTAATCTGCAATTGAATACAGCTGCAGATTATTTGCGGCAAGCGGCCGAAAAGACGAATAACGAACAATTACGAAAATACCTGGTCTTACGGGCAGCAGCGCTGTTGAGTGACGATTACGATTTAAGTGACCGTGCTTGGTTAGATATGAAGACAAACAGCTTGGATATTATTATCGGACCGATTGAAAATTATGAAGATAAATTATTTAATTCAAAGGCTGCATTTGAATCATATGTTTTGGTTAAAGATAAAGAATGGAGCGGGCGACTGGCAAAATATGTAGAGATGCTTCCTGCTTTGCAAAAAGGCTTGCCAGTAAGCGCTAAATATAAAGAAGAGAATCCGGGAACTGATTCTGAATTGAATGCATACGACGTTGTTTATTACGCTGGTGATTGCAATTCAGGATCAAAGACAATTGCAGTCAACCTGCCGAACAGTGAAGTTATTCAACAAGAGAAGGGAACACGACGTTCCCAACTTAAGAATGCAATGCGAGCAAAATTCGATAAAATTCTTTTGCCAATTTCAAACGTGCTGATTGACCCTCAGCAAAGAGAATATATTAATTTTGATGCTTTCTTTTCAAATGTTATGTTCCACGAAGTTGCCCATGGTTTGGGCATTAAACAAACAATTAATGGAAAAGGCTTTGTAAGAGAAGCTTTGCAAGAACAATATTCTTGGCTGGAGGAATGTAAAGCAGATATTTTGGGTCTTTACATGGTTACTAAGCTTTTGGATGAAGGAGAACTTGACGGTGCAATTGAAGACTACTACACGACTTTTATGGCTGGAATCCTCCGGTCGGTTCGTTTTGGTGCTTCAAGTGCACACGGTAAAGCAAACATGATGAGCTTTAACTTCTTCCAGCAGAAAGGCGCATTCAAGAAGAATGATAAAGGATACTATCAGGTTGATTATGAACTTTTCAAGCAAGCAATGGATGAATTGGGCGGAATGATTCTGGTTGCTCAGGGTGATGGAGATAAAGCCAAAGTTGAATCCTTTCAAATGGAATATGGAATTATTAAGGAGGATCTTCAAGATGATCTGAACCGTTTAACAAAAAACGATATTCCAGTGGATATTGTGTTTGAGCAGGGAATCGACGTTTTAGGTCTATAAATGTTTTAGATCTATAAATAGGTTAAAAACTTTTTCTGGTCGTTTTTGTTGTCCTGTTTTATAAAACAAGCTGTAAAATGAGAAATACATTAATTGTAATTGGATCTATACTATTGATATGTTGGGTGATCGGTCTAATTTTTAAAGTGATTGGCGTTGCTATTCACGCTCTACTAATTGTTGGTCTATTTCTAATTGTAGTGAGCCTGATCCGAGGAAAGCGAACAGAGAGGGATGTAAACCGATAAATGTTTAAAGCAATACAAAACAAAGAGCCTGGGATTTGCCAGGCTCTTTGTTTTTTGAATCTTTATTATGATTAAAAACTGAAATCGTCAGTTTTAGGTTCAGAGTTTGAATAACCGTTTTCTGAGAATTCATAGCGTTTCTCAACGACCTCTTGGTTTTCTTTAATGTAGTTAACAGTTTCAGTTAGTCCTTCTGCAAATTTTTCAAAATCTTCTTTGTACAAAAATATCTTGTGTTTGATAAATACACCATCTTCAAGCCTCTTCTTGCTTTCAGTGATAGTTAGATAGTAATCATTTGCACGCGTAGCTTTTACATCAAAAAAATAGGTGCGTTTTCCTGCTCTCACTTTTTTTGAAAAGACCTCTTCACGCTCTCTTTTGTCAAAATCTCCCATTTCCAAATATTTGTTTAAGTTTTATTTACGGCATAAATATAAACGAATATATTTAAAATATGCAAATAAACCTGTAGGAAAAAGAGAAAAAATTCATAAAAATACCTTAACTGTTAGCCTGTTAGCAATTATTTTTCAGATAGGTGGTCGAATGAATTGCTATAATGATCGGCAGTCCGGCTCCGAACATCGCTACCCGTTTCATCATCGATCAGTATAAAGGGAGCATAATCATGCTGAATTCTTTTTATTACATTTTCAATCATTCCGATCGTATAGGCGCTGCGATCCAGTTTAATTACAAATTCCTTGTCAGAGATCTCTAAGTTTAATCTGCTCATGATATATGGATTTAATTGGACCGTAAGGTAAAACATGCAGATTAACAGAATGTTAAATAGAAATTATTTTTATAATAAATAAAAAAAGAGATGTCTCGTGTACATGAAACATCTCTCTTAAGTATGGAATCTATAAAATGAATTTAGCTTTGGCTTTGTCTTATAATGTTAAGAGCACCACCTGCTTTAAACCATTCAATTTGCTGTTCATTGTACGTATGGTTCACCTGGAAAGAATCTTTTGTACCATCAGTATGATTTAAGACAACCGTTAATGGTTTACCGACAGCGAATTCTGTCAATCCAACCACGTCAATCCGGTCGTCTTCCTGAATCAGATCATAATCGCTCGGGTTATCAAAGGTGATAGCCAGCATTCCCTGTTTTTTAAGGTTGGTTTCGTGAATCCTGGCAAATGATTTAACTAAAATAGCGCGAACACCTAAGTGTCTCGGCTCCATTGCTGCATGCTCACGCGATGAACCTTCACCATAGTTTTCATCACCTACCACAATAGTATCAATGCCAGCAGCTTTGTATGCTCGTTGAGTCGCAGGAACAGCACCATATTCCCCGGTTAATTGATTTTTAACAGTATCAGCTTTGTCGTTTACAAAGTTAATAGCTCCAATCAACATGTTATTGGAAATATTGTCTAAATGACCGCGGTACTTTAGCCAAGGGCCAGCCATCGAGATATGGTCTGTCGTACATTTCCCTTTTGCTTTAATTAATAAAACCATGTTTGTCAGATCTTGCCCATTCCAAGGTTTGAAAGGCTCCAGTAACTGTAAACGATCTGATTCTGGGTTAACCACTACTTGTACTCCCGCGCCATCTTTAGCTGGTGCCTGATATCCTGCATCTTCTACTGCAAAACCTTTTGTTGGCAATTCTAAACCAGTTGGTTCATCCAATTTTACTTGCTCTCCTTTGGCGTTTGTTAAGGTGTCTGTCATTGGGTTAAAAGAAAGCTTTCCAGCGATAGCTAATGCAGTTGTAATTTCGGGAGAAGCCACAAAAGCATGGGTATTGGGGTTACCATCATTACGCTTGGCAAAGTTTCTGTTAAACGATGTTACGATGGAGTTCTTTTCTTTTTTATCAGCGCCATGACGAGCCCATTGTCCTATACAAGGTCCACATGCATTCGCCAATACGGTACCACCAATTTGTTCAAATGTATTCAGGAATCCATCGCGTTCAATAGTATAGCGAACAAGTTCAGAACCAGGAGTAACTGTATATTCGGATTGTACCTGAAGGTCTTTATCTACAGCCTGTTGTGCTAAAGAGGCAGCACGGCTGATGTCTTCATAAGACGAGTTTGTACATGATCCGATTAAGCCGACTTCCAATTTGTCAGGCCAATTGTTTTCTTTTACTGCTTCGGCGAATTTTGAAATTGGCCAAGCTAAGTCAGGCGTAAAAGGCCCGTTTACGTGAGGCTCTAATTCCGAAAGGTTGATTTCAATAACTTGGTCAAAATAAGCTTCGGGGTTAGCATAAACCTCAGCATCACCAGTTAAGTGTTCCTTAATCTGATTGGCTAAATCCGCAACATCCGATCTGTCTGTTCCTCTCAAATAAGCTTCAGCTTTTTCGTCGTATCCAAAAATAGAAGTTGTCGCCCCGATCTCAGCTCCCATGTTACAGATAGTACCTTTTCCAGTTGCAGAAAGAGTACGAGCACCCTCTCCAAAATATTCAACGATAGCACCTGTACCACCTTTCACCGTTAAGATACCAGCAACTTTCAAAATAACGTCTTTCGCCGAGGTCCAACCAGAAAGTTTTCCGGTTAATTTAACACCAATTAGCTTGGGGAATTTCAGCTCCCATGGTAAGCCTGCCATCACATCGCAAGCATCCGCGCCACCCACACCAATCGCCACCATGCCCAGTCCTCCCGCGTTTGGTGTATGCGAATCCGTTCCAATCATCATACCACCTGGGAAGGCATAGTTTTCCAATACTACCTGGTGAATAATACCAGCACCTGGTTTCCAGAATCCGATACCATATTTATTGGATACCGAAGAGAGAAAGTCGTAAACTTCGCGATTCTGTTCATTAGCAATTTCCAAGTCAGCATCGGCTCCAATTTTAGCTTGGATTAAATGGTCACAATGCACCGTTGACGGTACCGCTACCTGCGGACGACCAGCCTGCATAAATTGCAATAGTGCCATTTGTGCAGTAGCATCCTGCATCGCAACGCGATCGGGAGCAAAGTCTACGTAATCCTGACCTCTTTTATAAGCTGCTTTTGTTTCACCATCCCAAAGATGGGCATAAAGAATTTTTTCAGTAAGCGATAATGGTTTGCCAACGGATTTGCGAGCTGCGTTGATACGAGTCTCGAATCGTTGATAAACACCTTTTATCATTTCGATATCGAATGCCATAATTTTGTTTTGTTTTGTTT
>Ga0079224_100000448_pt1 | contig 40163 bp, 35 predicted proteins | sample Stecom2015_FD_80414 | JGI IMG/M metagenome (GOLD analysis project Ga0079224, IMG submission 80414) | Agricultural soil microbial communities from Utah to study Nitrogen management - Steer compost 2015 | ecosystem: Environmental > Terrestrial > Soil > Agricultural land | place: USA: Utah... | reverse complement strand
GGAGATCCCGGCGACCCGGGAGATCCCGGCGATCCGGGCGACCCCGGCGGCTCGGACGGCCCGGTCCGGATCATGCCCCTGGGCGACTCCATCACCGGCTCCCCCGGATGCTGGCGGGCCATGCTGTGGCGCGACCTGACCGACGCCGGGTACACCGACATCGACTTCGTCGGCTCCCGCGCCGGCGACGGCTGCGGCTTCCCCTACGACCACGAGAACGAGGGCCACGGGGGCATGCTCGTCACCAACCTGGCCGCCAGCGGACAGCTGTCCACCTGGTTGTCCGCCACCGGGCCCGACATCGTGCTGATGCACTTCGGCACCAACGACGTGTGGAGCTCCCGGCCCACCCCGACGATCCTCGACGCCTACAGCACCCTGGTCGCCCAGATGCGGGCCCACAACCCGTCCATGACGGTCCTGGTCGCCCAGATCATCCCGATGGACTCCGCGCGCAGCTGCGCCACCTGCGCCCAGGGCGTGCGGGACCTCAACGCCGCGATCCCCGGGTGGGCGGCGAGCGAGAGCACCGCCCAGTCCCCGGTCGTCGTCGTGGACCAGTGGACCGGATTCGACACCGGCTCCGACACCTACGACGGCGTGCACCCCAACGCCTCGGGCGACGCCAAGATCGCGCAGAACTGGATGGCGGCGCTGACCCCGCTGCTCGACTGAGCCCCGCCCCTCCCGACGGGACGCGGGGGTGCGGCCGGGAGGCCGTGCCCCCGCGGCGCTCCCCGTGCCGCCTACCGGCTCCCGCCCATCTGCTCACGGGAGCGCTGGGCTTCCTGCTGGGCCGTGTCCCGCGTCGTCTGGCCGGCCTGGGCCGCGGTCTCCTTGATCTGTCCCGCCGCCTGCTGCGCGGACTCCTGGGCGTCTTCCCTGACGCGCTGGGCGGACTCCGCCAGCGACTGCTTGACCGGTTCGACCGCGCCGCCCACCTGCTCCTTGATCCGCCGGGCCGCGTCGCGTTCGACCTGGCTGTCGGAGATCAGGGACGCCGCCAGGAGTCCGGCGCCGAACGCGATGAGCCCGGCGGCCAGCGGGTTGCCCTGGGTGCGCTCCACGGCCTGGCCCGGCATCGACTTCACCGTCTCCGTCGCCTGGCCCATGCCGCTCCTGACCCCCTCCTTGGCTGATTCGGCGCGCTCCTGCGCCCGCTGTCCGGCTTCGCGGAAGGTGTCCCGCTCCGGGGCCCTGCCCATCACCCGCTCCTTGAGTGCCCGCGCCTTGCCGCGGACCTGGTCGGTGCGGCGCTGCGCCATCCGCTTGGGGCTGGTCCGGTCGGCGATCCGGTCGACGTCGTCCCGCAGCTCCGCCCGGGTCACCTCGATGTCGTTCCTTATCTCGTCGGGTGTTTGGCCCATTGTGCGTCCTCCTTCAGCGTCTCGACCGTCTGTTCGGGCTTGGGGGACACCTCGCGCATCCTGTTGCGGCCGAGCACGGCCAGCACCGCGGCGGCGATCGCCCACAGCGCGGCCACGATCAGCGCCGCCCAACCGGCGTCCATCACGTTCGCCAGCGCGTACACCAGGGCGAAGCTGGCCAGGACCAGGAAGAGCAGCCCGGCCACGGCGGCCCCGGCGAGCATCCCGGCGGCCTTGCCGGCCTTGACGCCCTCCTCGCGCAGCTCGGCCTTGGCCAGGTTCACCTCCTGGCGGAACAGTTTCTGCAGGTCGCCCATTGCCGTGCTGAGCAGCTCACCCAGCGACTCGTCCCGCCGCTCCGGTTCCCGGACCCGCGGCTCGCTGCTCGGCTGAGGAACCTGGGGTGAGGACATGTCACTTCCCCTCTCCGAATCCGGACCGGTCGTGCGGAGGCACGTCCCGGGCGGGCTCCTCCTGACGCGGCCGCGGAGTGCTGTGGCCCGGCCCGGAAGCGGAACTCTCGATCGCCCCGGACGCTTCGGAGGAGTCCTGCGACTCCTTGGTGATCGCCTTGGCCAGCCGTCCGACCGCGAATCCGGCGAGAGCGGCTCCGGCGAGGAAGACCCCCGGACGGCGCCGCGCGAACGTGCGCACCTCGTCGGCGACGCCCTCAAGGCCGCGCTGGTCGAGGAAGTCGGCGGTGCTGTGCCCGCTGTCGGCGATCCGCCGCACGACGCCGCGCACCGGCGAATCGGTCTCGGCCCTGTCCGCCATGAGCGCCAGGTCGTCCGACCACTCGCGGACCAGCTCCGCGACACGCTGGGCCTGGGTCCGCGTCTCCTCGTCGATCCGGTCGCGCATCTTCGCGGTCGCGTCCCTGAGCTGGGCGCGGGATTCGCCGACGACGTCGCGGGCCTGCTCCTTCGCGGTCGTGGCGACCTCGCCCGCGGACTGCCGGGCCTGTCCCGCGGCCTCCGCCGCTTTCTCCTTCGCCTGGCCGGACCGTCCTCCTGATCCGGGGGGCGCGGTCTCATATGCCATTACCGCCACCTCTTCGTCTCGGGTCTGTGCGTTTGCCGGTGTTCGCAGCTACCCACAGCCCGTACGGGCATGCCTGCCGTCCCCGGAACGGGTCGGTGCGGCGGCGGGACCGGCCCCGCCTGGTCGGACCGGAAGGCGCGAGCGGCGGAGGAAACGGAGCGTCCCGGCGCGGCGGAGGCGGGCCCGGCCACCGCGTCGAATACCGCTGCCGTCCGCCGCGCAGGTACCAAGGAAGCATGTCTGCCTTCTCCCCGCGGCTCCGGGAACGCGGCCGTGCCCGTGCCCGCGGTCCGCTCGCCGACCGGGACTTCCTGCTGCTGCTGGCGGCGACGCTGGGCATGTTCGCCAACCACGCGCCCATGCTGTCGGTGGTGCCCCTGTGGGCCGCCGAGGGCGGATCGGCCCACAGCGGGGTGGGCACCACCACCGCGGTGACCATGGCGACGACCGTGGCCATCCAGTTGTGCATGGGCCGGCTGCTGCGGCGCTTCGGCCCGTACCGGCTCCTGGTCGTCGGGGCGCTGCTGCTGGGCGTGCCGACGTTCGGCTACCCGCTCTCCACCGACCTGGGCTGGGTGCTGTCCGTCTCGGCGGTGCGCGGCCTCGGTTTCGGGATCGTCACCGTCGCCGGAAGCGCGCTGGTGGCCGACCTGACCACGCCCGCGCAGCGCGGCCGGGCCGTGGGGTGGCACGGCATCGCCGTCGGCCTGCCCCAGGTCGTGCTCCTCCCGCTGGGGGTGTGGTTCGCCGAGTCGTTCGGTTTCACCGCGGTCTTCCTGGCCGCCGGCGCCTCCAGTGCCCTGGTGCCGCTCCTGGTGGCGGGGATGAGGCGGCGGCGCGCGGGCGGCGCGGCACCGGAACGGGACGGGACGCGCCCCGCCGCCGGGCTGCTGCGCTCCCTGGCCGTACCGGGACTCCTCATGGTGGTCTCGGCGTGCGCGCTGGGCGGCGTCACCTCGTTCCTGCCCCTGGCCGTGGCGGGGAGCACGACCGCTCCCGCCGCGCTGTTCGCGCTGTCGGCCGCGATGATCGCCGGCCGCTGGGCCGCGGGGGCGTGGAGCGACCGCGGCGGCGCGGGACGCCTGCTCGTTCCCGGCACGGTGCTGTGCGCGGCGGGCATGGGCGGCCTCGCGGCCGCGGTCGCCACCTCCCCGGTCCTGGCCGTGGCCGCGGCGGCGCTCTACGGGTTCGGTTTCGGCGTGCTGCAGAACGACACCCTGGTGGTGATGTTCCACCGGGCCGGGCCGGGCGGTTCCGGGACGGCCAGCGCGACGTGGAACGTCGCCTTCGACGCGGGCACCGGGGCGGGGTCGGCGTCGACCGGGCTGCTCGCCCAGGCCCTGGCCTTCCCCGGCGCCTACTCCGCCGCCGCGCTCCTGGTCGCCGCCGCCGTCCCGTTCGCCTGGTACGACGCCCGACGCGAACGTGCCGGGCGTCGCACCCCCTGACGCTCGGGTCAGAACTGCGCGGGGAGGCGCTCCCCCTCCGGCGGCGGCCCCGGCGGGGTGCCGTCGCCGAACGGGCGTCCGCCCAGCTCCTCGCGGCCGTGCGGGGCGAGCCAGCCCGACAGGTCCGGGCCCAGCGGCACGATCCCCGACGGGTTGATCTCGTGGTGCACCACGTAGTAGTGCCGTTTGATGTGGTCGAAGTCCACGGTGTCGCCGATGCCCGGGGTCTGGAACAGGTCGCGGGCGTAGGCCCACAGCACCGGCATCTCGGTGAGCTTGTTCCGGTTGCACTTGAAGTGGCCGTGATAGACGGCGTCGAAGCGGACCAGGGTGACGAACAGCGCGATGTCGGCGACGGTGATGCTGTCGCCGACCAGGTACCGCCGCCGCGCCAGGCGGTCGGACAGCGCGTCCAGCCGGTCGAACAGCGCGGTGAAGGCCCGCTCGTAGGTCCGCTGGGTGCGGGCGAACCCGCACACGTACACCCCGTTGTTGACGTCGCGGAAGATCTCCTCGCTGATCTCCTCGATCTCGTCCCGCAGCGGTTCGGGGTACAGGTCGGGCGCGCCCGCGCGGTGCAGGCTCCGCCACTCGGTGGCCAGTTCGGCGGGAATCCTCAGGTAGTCGTTGGTGACCAGTTTCCCGCTGGGGACGTCGACGATTGCGGGGACACTGATCCCGCCGGTGTACTCGGGGTCGCGGGCGTGGTAGGCCTCGGCCAGGTAGCGGATGCCGAGCACCGGGTCGCGGCCGTCCGGATCGAGCGTGAACCGCCAGCTCCGCTCGTCCTGGATGGGGTCGGCCACGGCCAGGGAGAGCGTCGGCTCCAGGCCCAGCAGGCGGCGCGCGATCATCGCCCGGTTGGCCCACGGGCAGGCGCGGCTCACCACCAGCCGGTACCGTCCCGGCTCCACCGGCCACCCCTCGGAGCCGTCGGCGGTGATGCGGTCGACGAAACCGCTCGGCGACCGTTTGAACTCCGGCTTGTCCGACGTGTCGGTTCCCATGCCCACCCTTTCGTGTCTGTCGTCCGTGGCGTGCCGTTCCGCGCGGCGGGCCGCCCGGATCCGGCGATGGACAGAACATTCCCCGCCGATCGGGGATTCCCCGGTATCCCGCCGCCGAGTGGGTAGGGGGCTGCCCGTCAGGGGGTGAGGCATGAGACTCGACAGGAACCGGCCGGAGGACCGCCGGCTCGGCAACGTCTACCGCTTCGGCGCCGCACTGACCGGCGGGGCGCTCGTCGTCCTCGGCCTGCTCGGCGCGGCGGACCGGGCCGCGTTCCTCACCACCGAGGGTGAGGTGTTCTCGGGGGTCTCCACCACCGAGGCGGTGGGCTTCCTCATGGTGGCGTTCGGCTCGCTGCTGCTCGGCGGCGCACTCGTCGGCGGCACCTTCGCCTCCACCGTCAACATCGTGCTGGGGGCGGTGTTCGTGCTGAGCGGCCTGATGTCCCTGGCGGTGCTGGACACCCCGTACAACCTGCTGGCCCTGCGCATGCCGAACGTGCTCTGCGTCTTCGCCGTCGGCGTGGTGCTGCTGACGTTCGGCATGTACGGGCGGTTCAGCGGCCGTCTGCCGTACGACAACCCGTACTGGCGGTCGCGCCATCCGCACGCCGTTGCGGAGCCGCCCCGGCGGCAGCGCCCGTTCTTCACCGGCCGGGGGTGAGCATGGCGCGGGTCCTGGTCACGGGGGCGAGCGGCTACATCGGCGGCCGGCTCGTCCCGGAACTGCTCGCCGCCGGGCACCGGGTGCGCTGCCTGGCCCGTTCGCCCGAGAAGCTCCGCGACCACCCGTGGCGCGCCGACGTGTCGGTCGTCCGGGGCGACGTGCTGTCCCCCGAGACCCTGGCTCCGGCGCTGGCGGACGTGGACGTCGCCTACTACCTGGTGCACTCGATGGGCGGCGGGGCCGACTTCGCCCGCCGGGACGAGGAGGGGGCGCGCAACTTCGCCGCCGCCGCGCACGCCGCCGGCGTCCGCCGCATCGTCTACCTGGGCGGGCTCGTCCCCAGAGGGGAGCGGCTCTCCCCGCACCTGCGCTCCCGCGCCCAGGTGGGCGACATCCTGCTGGCCTCGCCCGTGCCGACCGCGGTGCTGCGGGCCGCGGTCATCCTCGGTTCGGGCTCGGCCTCCTTCGAGATGCTGCGCCACCTCACCGAGCGGCTGCCGGTGATGACCACGCCCCGCTGGGTGACGACCCGGGTGCAGCCGATCGCGGTGCGGGACGTGCTGCGGCTGCTCGTCCGGTGCACGGACCTGCCCGCCGACGTCGACCGGGTCTTCGACATCGGGGGGCCGGAGGTCCTCACCTACGCCGAGATGATCCAGCGTTTCGCCCGCGTCGCGGGGCTGCGGCGGCGGCTGATCGTCCCCGTCCCGGTGCTCTCGCCGGGCCTGTCGAGCCTGTGGGTGGGCGTGGTCACCCCGGTTCCGGCCGCTGTCGCGCGGCCCCTGGTGGAGTCGCTGCGCAACGAGGTGGTCTGCGGCGAGAACGACCTGGCCGACCTGCTCGGCGACCACGACCGGCTCGGTTTCGACGAGGCGGTGCGGCTGGCGCTGCGCCGGGTCCGGGAGGCGCGGGTGGACACCCGCTGGTCGTCGGCGGCCTGGCCGTCGGCTCCCGCGGACCCGCTGCCCACCGACCCGGGGTGGACGGGCGGTTCCCTCTACGTCGACGAGCGGGTCCGCCCGGTCGCGGCGTCGCGTGAGGCGCTGTGGCGGGTCATCGAGGGCATCGGCGGTGAGCGCGGCTGGTACTCGTGGCCGCTGGCGTGGGCGGCGCGGGGCTGGCTGGACCGGTTGGGCGGCGGGGTGGGGCTGCGCCGGGGGCGGCGCGACCCCGACCGGCTGCGGGTGGGCGACTCCCTCGACTTCTGGCGGGTCGAGGAGGTCGACCGCGGTTCGCTGCTGCGGCTGCGCGCCGAGATGCGGCTGCCCGGGGACGCCTGGCTGGAGCTGCGCGCCGACACCGAGGGAGGGCACACGTGCTACCGGCAGCGTGCGCTGTTCCGTCCGCACGGCCTCGGCGGCCACCTGTACTGGCGCGGCATCACCGTGTTCCACGGGGTCGTCTTCGCCTCGATGGCGCGCAACATCGCGCTCGCGGCCGTGCGCGAGACCGCGCACCAGCGAACGTGATCCAGATCACCATTACTCGGGGTGTGGTGTCATGTTCCCCGCGGTCGGCCGCGCCGGGCGGCCCCGTGGACCGGGCCCCGCACGCCCACGCCGACCCGACCCTTCTTCCGCTGTCGAACACCACGTGAGGAGCCCTCTTGCACCGGATCGCGAAACAGTCGGCGGACGCCGACCATCCCCCCGGGTCCCGGCCACCGGTGCGCCACCGCCGCGTCTGGTACGGGGCGGCGGTCCTGCTCGTCCTGGCCTGGCTGTTCGGTGCGGGCCCCCTGGGGGCCTTCATGGGCCGCCTCACCGAGGTGCAGACCAACGACGAGTCCTCCTTCCTCCCGGTCAGCGCCGAATCCACCGAGGTCAGCCGGATCCAGCAGGATTTCGCGCAACAGGAGCGGGTCCCCGCGATCATCGCCTACTCCGCCGACGACACCCTCACCGAGGAGCAGCTGGCCGCCATCGGCGACCAGGTCGCGGCGGTACGGGACCGCCCGGAGATCTCCGACGGCGAGGCGGTCGGCCCGCTGGTGGGCACCGAGGACGACTCCGTCGCCCAGGTGGTCGTGCCGCTGCGCGAGGACGCCGACGTCGGCGACACCGTCGAGGAGCTGCGCGCCCTCCTCGCCGAGCACCCCGTCGACGGGGTGGAGGTGTACGTGGCCGGTCCCGCCGGGCTCGTCGCCGACCTGTCGGCGGCCTTCGGCGGCATCGACAGCACCCTGCTGCTGGTGGCGCTCGGCGCGGTGCTGGTCATCCTCATCTCCGTGTACCGCTCCCCGATCCTGCCGGTCGTGGTGATCCTCGCCGCGATGCTCGCCCTGGTACTGGCCGCGGCGGCCGTCTACGCCGCGGCGGCGGCCGACTGGGTGCAGCTCAACGGGCAGAGCCAGGGCATCCTGTTCATCCTGGTCGTCGGCGCGTGCACGGACTACGCGCTGCTGCTGGTCTCCCGCTACCGGGAGACCCTCCAGGAGCACGCCCGGCCCCTGGACGCGATGCGCACGGCGGTGCGCGGCACCGTCGAGCCGATCCTCGCCTCCGGCGGCACCGTCATCCTCGGCGTGCTGTGCCTGCTCGCCAGCGACCTGGCCTCCAACCGCGGTCTCGGCCCGGTCGCCGCGATCGGCATCGCCGCGGCGCTGTTCGCGGCGCTGACCTTCCTGCCCGCGGTGCTCCTGCTGCTGGGCCGTGCCGCGTTCTGGCCGATCCGCCCCCGCTTCGAGGGAGTCGAGGCGACCGGGGAGGCCGAACCCACCGACACCGTGCTGCGCCGGCACCGCCTGTGGGGCGGCATCGCCACCTCGGTGGCGCGCCACCCCCGCCGCTACTGGGTGGCGACGGCGCTGGTGCTGCTGGCCGCGGCCGCGTTCGTGCCGCAGTTCCGCGCCGAGGGGACCTCCGACTTCGACGTGTTCCGCACCGAGGTGGACTCGGTGACCGGCCAGGAGGTGCTGGAGGACGGTTTCGGGCAGGCGGTGACGGCCCAGCCCGCGGTGATCGTCGCCGACGCCGACGAGATCGACGCGGTCATCGAGGCCGCCGAGGGCGTCGACGGCGTCACCGAGGTGGTGCCGGTCACCGAGGAGCCGGACCCGGCGGCCGGCGGGGAGGACACGCCGGGCGGTCCGCCGCCCGGTGTCGCGGACGGCCCGGACGCGGGGACGGAGGGACCGCCCCCCGGCGCCACCGGGGACGGACCGCCACCCGGCGTCGCCGGCGGAGGACCGTCCGAGGCCGAGCCGAAGGTCGTGGACGGCCGGGTGCTGCTGGAGGCGTCCCTGAGCGAACCCGCCGCGTCCACCGAGGCCGTGGACATCACCCGCGACCTGCGGGCGGCCGTGCACGCGGTGGACGGCGCCGACGCCCTGGTGGGCGGCCCCTCCGCGGAGACCCTCGACACGCTCGACACCGCCACCCGCGACCTGTACGTCGTGGTGCCGCTGGTGCTGACCGTGGTGCTGCTGGTGCTGGTCGTGCTGCTCCGGTCGGTGGTGGCCCCGGTACTGCTCATGATCACCACGGTGGTGTCGTTCGGTTCGGCGCTGGGCGTGGGCGCGCTCGTCTTCAACCACCTGCTGGACCTGCCGGGCGCGGACCCGGGGGTGCCGCTGTTCGCGTTCGTGTTCCTGGTGGCCCTGGGCATCGACTACAACATCTTCCTGATGACCCGGGTCCGCGAGGAGGCGGCGGGCTTCGGCCACCGCGAGGGGGTGCTGCGCGGCCTCACCGTCACCGGCGGCGTCATCACCTCCGCGGGCGTGGTGCTGGCCGCGACCTTCGCCGCGCTGGCGGTGGTGCCGCTGCTGTTCCTGCTCCAGTTGGCGTTCCTGGTGGCGTTCGGCGTGCTGCTGGACGCGCTGGTCGTGCGCTCCCTGCTGGTCCCCGCGCTCAGCCTCGACGTGGGCCGCGCGATGTGGTGGCCCAGCCGGCTGGCCCGCGACCGGTCCTGACCCGCGGCCCCGGGGGCGGGAGGCGTCGCCCTCCCGCCCCCGGCCGGTCCCGGGCGCGGCGTCAGTCCCAGGGCCAGACCACGCGCGCCCGGGTCCGCCACAGTTCCAGGACCGAGGCGTCCCCCGTCACGGTGAGCCCGGCGGTGCCGCGCCGGTTCCACAGCAGGGTGTACAGGTCGCCGGCGTTGCCGGTGACCGTGCAGTCGGCCGTGCCGTAGCCGCGCACGGTGGCCACGCCCTCCGGACCGATGGTGGCCAGCCAGGCGTCGCCGGTGTCCACGGCCCGCACCGCCAGGGTCCGCGACGGCTCGGCGGTGACCACCGGGTTGCGGGAGGTGAAGAAGTTGCGCAGGATCTCGTCGACGCCGTCGGCGGCGAAACCGGCGGACACCGGGGTCACGCCCCGGCCCGCGGCCTCGGCGTCGACGCGGTGGATGGTCGTCTCGTGGGCCTGGCGGCGGGCCCAGAACTCCACCGGGGACGGCGCGGGCTGGAACGACCAGCACCGCGTGGACAGGTCGGCGCCGCCCAGGACGTCCACCAGCCGGGCGTGGCCCTCCCGGAACCAGGCGAGCAGTTCACCGTCGTCCTCCGGCCAGCTCCGCATGGCCGCCGCGTGCTTCTCGCCCTGCGGACGCCTCTCCAGCCGTTCACTCACGATGGTCGCGGCGAAGCGGTGCACCCCGCCGGTGTGCCGCAGCAGATCCCGCACCCGCCACTCGGGGCAGGTGGGCACCTTCGCGTCCATGCCCGCGGCCTCGGCGGCGTCGGCCATGCGTTCGCCCTCCACACGCAGCCAGCGGACGTGCTCGTCCCGTCGCGTCCTCACCGTTGTTCACCTCCAGAGGGGAAAACTCTCTCAAGGCAACCACACGGCGTTTCCGCGCGAATCGGCGGATCGACCAGAACGCGCACCTCAGGACGGGACGCCGGGCCGTTCCGCGGTGCGGGTGGTCTCGGTGATCGCGGCCGACACCAGCGCGGGACGGTCCGCCATCGGCACGTGCCCGCATCCGGGCAGGCTGACCAGGCGGGCGTGGGCGATGCGCGCGGCGACCCGGCGCGCCGCGTGGGGGGTGAGGACGCGGTCGCGGTCCCCCCAGCCGACGGTCACCGGGCACACCACGCTCGCGGTGAACGAGTAGCAGGCGACCTCGGGAGCCAGCCTGACGAAGGGGGAGCCGGCGGAGAGCGCGGTGGCGTCGAAACGCACGTCGCGGTGGCTGTCCGGACCGGGGGTGCCGCGCAGCACCCGGCGCGCCACGGACCGCATGAGCGGACTGTCGGCCACCGCCACCCGGATGTGCTCGGGGACCCGGGCGGCCACCCCCGCGCCCACGGCGAGCAGCCGGTTGCCCAGGTTCTCCGCGCCGGCGGTGAACCCGACGGGCGAGAACACGGTGGCCGAGGCGGCGGTCCCGCGCGCGGCCAGTTCCAGGGCGATCGCCCCGCCCAACGAGTTGCCCGCCAGGTGCGGGCGGTACAGCCCCAACCGGTCGCAGAACCGCTCCACCGCCTCCACCAGCCAGGCGATGTCGTAGCGCTCCCCCGCTCCGGGCGCCCGCGACTCCCCGAACCCCGGCAGGTCCAGGGCCACCACGTCGTGGACGGTCTCCAGCATCCGCAGCACCGGACGCCACGCCTGCCTGCGGTGGCCCAGCCCGTGCAGCAGCACCAGAGGGCTGCCGCTGCCCCGCCGTTCGTAAACGATCCGTGACTCCCCCATGAACCACAGCGGTACCCAGGGAGGAAAAGGACATTCCCTAACGCCGCGTTCCGTGGCTTCCGGCCGCGTGTGGGTACGCTTTCCGATACCTTCCCACCCCGGAGTCGTCACCGAACGCGACCAGGGGTGAACCGAGCATGTCGATCCAGTTGAAGGAGCCGACGTTGTCCGCTGAGCCGCTGCCCGACTGGTTCATGCCGCCCTCCGGGGGCTGGACGGCTGACGACCTCGACCGGCTCCCCCCGGAGGCGCCGCAGCACATCGAACTGATCGACGGAGCGCTCATCGTGGTGTCCCCCCACCGGTCCTTCCACTCCCGCGTGATGCTGCGTCTGGGCAGTGCCCTGGACCTCGCTGCCCCGGAAGGCATCGGCGTCGAAATCGAGATGGCGGTCAAGCTGGGTCAACGCCAGCGTCCCGAACCCGACATCCTCGCTTTCCGCACTTCCGACCGCGACAATGACCGCACCTTCTACCTGCCGGAGGAGGTCCTGCTCGTGGTGGAGATCGTGTCGGAGGAGTCGGCCGAACGCGATCGCGAGACCAAACCGCTGAAATATGCCAAGGCCGAAATTCCGCACTTCTGGCGGGTGGAGGAGGACGACTCCGGGTTCCCGGTCGTCTACGTCTACGAACTCGATCCGGCAACAGGACAGTACGTTCCGACGACGATCGCCCATGACCGGCTGACGGTGAGCGTTCCCTTCGACATCGACGTGGACCTCCGAAGGCTGGTCCGGTGACCGGGAACGCCGTTCAGGCGATCCGCCGGGCCAGGCGCTCGTAGTCGACGACCAGGCCGTTGCGGTCCACCGTCAGGTCGAACGCCCCGTACCCGGAGTCGCGGTACCGGTAGCGGTCCAACCCTTCCTCGGGGGTCAGGCGCGTGTAGCGCTGCCGCATCCGGGTGACCCGCAGCTCCGGCACGTCCACCCAGGCGACGTGGATGTCGCGGTGCTCCCCCGGTTCCAGGCCCAGACGGCGGATGGGCAGCGTGTTGGTGAGCGGGGCCGCGGCCACGTCCACGTCCACGCACCCCTCCAGTTCGGGGGCCGCCGCACCGTTGACCGTCCACTGCCCGGACCGGTTGACCAGTTCCAGGACGTGCGCGCCGCGCGCGTCGACGACGTCCACCCGGGCGCTCCGGGTACTCCACGCCAGGTCGGTGCGCACGCTGAACCGGCACGAGTACCGTTCCCGCGGATCGGCGACGACCTCACCGGCCTCCAGGCGGTAGCCGTGCCGTTCGGTGACCAGGGTGCCGACGCAGAGCCCCTCGGCGACGTCGAGCCGGGACCAGGCGACGGGGAGCTCGTTCTTGGGGCTCATGTCGACCGTTCTACCGGTATTTCGCGCTTTGACGCCACACTCGGTGTCCGGTTCGTGACGTGTCGAGAGGCCGAAATCCCGGCGGCGGCGCCCTCCCGGGACGCCGCCGCGGCCTCAGAGTCCGCCCGCGACCTCCTGTTCGACTCTGCGGAAGTCCGCTGCCAGCTGCTCGGTGGCCTGCGGACCGAGCGGGTTGCACACGAGGATCGCGGCTACCGAGGCGAGCACCGCCGGGACCATCGCGTACAGGCCGATCGGGTCGACGCCGGGCCAGACCAGCGCGACCGTGCCGCCCGCGACCATGCCTGCCAGCGCGCCCGCCCAGTTCATCCGGCGCCAGTACAGCGCCAGCACGATCACCGGGCCGAACGCCGCGCCGAACCCGGCCCAGGCATAGCCCACGAGGTCCAGCACGCTGTCCTGGCTGGTCACGGCGAGCACTCCGGCCGCGACCGCCACCCCGACCACGGCGAACCGGCTGATCCACACCATCGCGGCGGGCGACACCTCGCGCCGCGCCAGGACACGGTAGCCGTCCTCGGTCAGCGCCGCGGCGGCGACCAGCAGCTGCGAGTCGGCGGTGCTCATCACCGCGGCGAGGACCGCCGACAGCAGGAAGCCCGCCACCCACGGGTTCGTGAGCGCCTGGATCAGCGACAGGAACACGCTCTCCGGGTTGTCCAGCGGCCGGTCGAAGTAGGCGATGCCGAGAAAGCCGACGAGGACGGCCAGGGCCATCGCGGTGACCGCCCACGCGACGCTGACCACACGCGCGCGGGGGATGTGGGCGACTGAACGGATCCCCATGAACCGGGCCAGGATGTGCGGCTGCCCGAAGTACCCGATCCCCCAGGCCAGTCCGGAGACGATCACCAGGACGCCCAGCGTCTCCGTGGACGTCCACTCGCCGTCGGCCAGCGCCGTCCCGCCGAGCGGGGAGAGCAGGGCGTCGCCGCGCGCTGCCACCCCGTCGACGGCCCCGCCGAGGCCGCCGAGCGCGACCAGCGCGGTCGCCGCCACCGCCAGCAGCGCGGCCCACATCATGGCGGCCTGCACCACGTCGGTGAAGCTGACCGCGAGGAACCCGCCGAGGAACGTGTACAGCACGATGACCGACGCGCCCAGGACCACCGCCGCCGTGCCCGGCAGGCCGAAGACCTGGTCGAACAGCACCGACATGGCGACCAGCCCGGACGCCACGTAGAACAGGTAGAACACCAGGATGAGCAGGGCGGAGACGCCGCGCAGCAGGCCCCGCCGCTCACCGAACCGGTTCTCCAGGAAGGACGAGAGGGTCAGGGAGTCGGACTCGCCTCCCCGGCGGGCGTCCGTGGCGCGTTCGGTGTAGACCCGCAGCCGGGGCGCGACGACCCGCCAGCTCGCGTAGAAGCCGATCGCCAGCCCGACCGCGATCCACGCCTCCCCCAGTCCGGACAGGTAGATCGCGCCGGGCAGTCCCAGCAGCAGCCAGCCGCTGAAGTCGCTGGCGTTGGCGCTGAGCCCCGACACCCAGCTGTTGAGGCTGCGCCCGCCGAGGTAGAAGTCGGAGGCGGAGGTCGTCCGCCGGTACGTCCACAGGCCGATGGCCACCATCACCGCGAAGTAGACGGCGAAGGTGACCGTCGAGGCCAGCACCGAGTCGGTCATGGGGACTCCTTACTGCCCGCAACCGGGCGGGGGTGACCTGACTCACATAGTGAGCCCGATCGGCGGTCCCGACAACCCCCGGTCCCGTCAAGCGGGGCGCCCGGGCCGCCCGCACGGCGCGTCAGACCACCAGGCCGTGGCGGTAGGCGTAGACCACCGCCTGGACCCGGTCGCGGAGCCCGAGTTTGGTGAGGATGCGCGACACGAAGGTCTTGACGGTCTCCTGGCTCAACCGGAGGGCCTCGGCGATCTCCCGGTTGGAGAGGCCCTCCGCGATGAGACGGAGGACCTCCAGTTCCCGGGGGGTCAGCGGGAGGTCGCGCGGGCCGTGCTCGGCGGGCCGGATGCGGGCGGCGTACCTGCCCACGAGCCGGCGCGTCACCTTGGGGTCCAGCAGCGCCGTGCCGGCGGCCACGGTCCGGATGCCGTGCAGCAGCTGGGCCGGCGGCGCGTCCTTGAGCAGGAACCCGCTGGCCCCCGCGCGCAGCGCCTCGTAGACGTACTCGTCCAGGTTGAACGTCGTCACCACGAGCACCTTGACGGGGTGCGGCACCCCGGCGCCGGCCAGCAGGCGGGTGGCCTCGATGCCGTTGAGCACCGGCATGCGCACGTCCATCACCACGACGTCCGGACGCAGTCGGCCGCCCAGGTCGACCGCGGTCCGCCCGTCTCCGCACTCGCCCACCACCTCGAGGTCGTCCTGGGCGTTGATGATCGTGGTCAGCCCCGTGCGGATCAGCGCCTGGTCGTCGCAGACCAGGACCCGGATCGGCGCGGTCACGACGGGTCCCCCGCGGGGATGCGCGCCCGCACGGCGAAGCCGCCGTCCGGCCGCCGCTCCGCGCGGAAGTCGCCGCCCAGCACGTCGACCCGTTCCCGGAGGCCGACGAGCCCCCGCCCGCTCCCGCCGGGGGAGCCTCCCCGCGAGCCGGAACCGTCCGTGTCGACCTCCACGGTGATCTCCTTCTCGTCGTGGCGCACCCGGACCGAGGTGCGGCTGCCGTAGGCGTGTTTGAGGGCGTTCGTCAGGGCCTCCTGCACGACCCGGTGGGCCACGAGGTGGGCGCTGCCCCCCGGCTCCGCCGGCGTGCCCTCCTCGGTGAACTCCACCGGCTGCCCCGCCCGGCGCGTCTGCTCCACCAGCGCGGGGATCCCGCCGGCGGACGGCATCCCGCCCCCGGTCCCGTGGTCGGGGTTGAGCAGGTCGAGCAGGTTCCGCAGGTCGGCGATGGCCCGCCGGCCGGTGTCGGTGACGGCGGCCAGGGCCTGGTCGAGGCGGTCGGGCGCCGCGGTCAGGTACCGCGCCGCCTCGGCCTGCACGACCATCGCCGTCACGTGGTGGGTCACGACGTCGTGGAGCTCGCGGGCGATGCGGGTCCGTTCGGCGGCGCGGGTGTCCTCGGCGACGCGGCGGCGGCGCTCCTCCTCCGCGGCCCGGGCGGCGCGCATCCACGCCCCGATGCCCCACATGAGGACCAGCGCCAGGTAGAACGTCACGAAACCGCTCAACGACTCGCCCGAGCCGAGCACGGAGAGCGCGACCGCCAGCGGCACGTACGCCGCGGAGAACAGCAGCGCGGCGGCACGCCGGTGCCGCTCCAGGCGGAACCCCGCGTTCAGCAGCGCGATGGGCAGCGCGACCCCCGCGAACGAGTGGTAGCCGCGGAGCTGGTCGACCGCGAAGCCGAGCGACACGAGAGCGAGGCAGGCGGCGGGCCACCGCCGGCCCGCGAAGAGCGCGAGGCTTTCGAGGGCGACCGCCACGACGGCCCACTCGTCGAAGGGACGGGACGGCACGCCGCCGAGCTGCGTTCCCTGGCTGTGGAGCGCGGGGAGGAACGACCCGGCGAAGAGCAGCAGGCTGAGCAGCGGGAGGTACCAGGCCGCGGTGCCGAGTCGGCGCCACAGCTCCTGGAGCCGCCGACAGTTGGTCACCGGGGAAGTGTAGTGGCGGCGGCGCCCCGGCGGAAAGGCACCAGGCGTCCGCGCCGGTGGGCCAGCCACCCGAACCCGACGGTCGCCAGCACGCAGAACAGCACCGCGAACAGGCTGCCCTCCGGACCGAAGTCGCCGCCGGTGACGAGCACCGGTCCCGACGTCGCGGCGTCCAGCAGCCCCTGCGGGGTGTCGTTGCCCGAGACCTCGGTGCTGAAGATGCCGGACGCGGCGAAGTTCCAGCCGAAGTGCAGGCCGATCGGCACCCACAGGTTGCGGGTGGCGACGTACGCGGCGGTGAGCATGCCGCCGCCCTCGATCGCGACGGCGACGGCGCCCCACACGTCGGCGTGCGGGTTGACCAGGTGCAGCAGGCCGAACGGCACGCTGATCAGCACCAGCGCGATCCACGTGCCGACGCGCTCCTCCACGATCCGGAACAGGACGCCGCGGAACAGCAGTTCCTCCGTCACAGCAGCGGCCGCCATGAAGCCGAACAGCCCCACCGCGCCGGTCACCGAGCCGAGGCCGCCGACCTCGTAGCCCCCGAGCAGGGCGATGGCCGCGATGACGGCCCCGAACAGCGCGGTGCCGCCCAGCGCCCCCCAGCCGACCGCGGCGGCCGCGCCCCTCCCGGCCAGCTCCGTGGGCGCGCGGTCCTCGGTCCGCCGCACCACCCACCGGTAGACGAGCACCGCGAACACCGCGGTCAGAACCCCCAGGGCCGACGCGGCCCACGGGCTGCCCCCCAGCGCGAGGGCAGCCCGGCTGCCGATCAGGGCGACCGCCGCGACGGCCGCGAACTGCCACACCAGTCTCACCGGAACTCCTTCACCATCCGCGCGGCCCGAATGCCGCGACCGCGTCGAACACTACGGATCCGGCGGCCGGGAGTCGTCACCATGCGGTGGACACCTGCGTGTGGCTCGCACGGGGGACAAGCCCTGCGGGCGTACCGGTCCCGGCGGCCGCCGGGACCGGTGCGGAGCCGGGCGGCGGGCTCCCGCCGCCCGCGGCCGGACGGGCGACGGCCCCCGGCTCCGGGGAGGTCACCGTCCGGAGCCGGTCACTCCCCGCGGCGGGGAGTGATGTTGACCGCGCCGCCCTGCGGCACCGGCATCAGCTCGATGTCGCCGTTGCGCATCGCCTCGTAGAGGATGTAGCCCTCGGGCCCCAGGACGTCGACGAGCTGCTCGATCGCCTCCAGCTCCATCTCGACGCGCTTGTTCTCCTCCTCCTGGGCGGCGGTCTCCTCGATGGCCGTCTGCGCCTTGGTGAGCGCCGCGCGCACGTCCGCCGGCGGCACCGGCTGCTGGATGGTCAGCTGCGGGGTGCCGCAGTCCTGGTCCTCGGCCCCGGTGTAGTTGGGGGAGCAGAAGAAGTCTCCGCCGCCGCCCTGCTCGGCGATGTACTCCGACAGCAGCTCCCCGACCTTCTGCTCCCACTCGGCCTTGGTCTCGGCCGAGGTGTACAGGTCGCGCCAGGAGTACTGCTTGCTGGCGTCGTCGAGGGCGCGGTTCAGCGGCTGGCCGATGTAGGTGGTCAGCATCTCCACCCAGCCCTCGTCGGTGTCGGCCTCGTACTTCAGCCCGATGCGCTCGTGCCACTCGCGCAGCGTGTCGCAGGTCGGGTTGAGGGTGAAGGTGACCACCCCCTCCACCGTCAGCTCCAGGTCGTCGTTGGACACGACGGTGGCCTGCGGCGCCTCGGCGGTCTCGGCGGCGCTGAACGTGAACGTGCGCTGACCCCCCGGGTAGATGAAGGTGAGGTCGCCGGGACCGTAGTACTCGCGCTCGCCGGGGCCGATGCAGTTGTCGAACGTGGTGGCGGAGAACGCTCCGGCGTCGTACTCCAGTCCCACCTGGTCGGGGCCGGTGGACACGGAGCACGCCGTGGCTCCGAGCACGAGCAGGGCCGCGGCGGCGATGCGGGGGGTCTTCACTGGATGTCCATCTCCTGTCGGTCGTTCCCGGTCCGTGGCAGCCCGGCGGACCGCCCGGCTGCGGGGGGGCGGATCGGTGCCGTCCGGCCGCGGGAGGGACACGCGGCCGACGGTCGTCTTCGGGACGCGCCACGCGCCGCACAGGGGGGCGGATCCGCGTCTCCTCTGTCTTTGACTCCCGAAAACGCCTAATGGATCCCTCGTCGCCGCGAAAATCTCCGACACGGCCGGGCCGCCGCCCCGGCGGGGCGGCGGCCCGGCGGAGGCTCCCGGCAGCAGAACGGCCCTCCCCTCGGCCGAGGGGAGGGCCGCGGCGCCGCCCCGGGTCAGTCCCAGGACAGGCCGCCGCCGGTCTGGTACTCGATCACCCGGGTCTCGAAGAAGTTCTTCTCCTTCTTCAGGTCCATCATCTCCGACATCCACGGGAACGGGTTCTCCGTCTCGCCGAAGATCGGCGCCAGGCCGATCTGCTCGGCACGGCGGTCGGTGATGAAACGCATGTACTGCTCGCACAGCCCGGCGTTGAGGCCGAGGATGCCGCGCGGCATGGTCTCCCGCCCGTAGGCGACCTCCAGTTCGCACGCCTCGGTGAGCATGCTCCGCACCTCGGCCTGGAACTCCTCGGTCCACAGGTGCGGGTTCTCGATCTTGATCTGGTTGATCACGTCGATGCCGAAGTTCAGGTGGATGCTCTCGTCGCGCAGGATGTACTGGTACTGCTCGGCGACGCCCACCATCTTGTTGCGCCGCCCCAGCGACAGGATCTGCGCGAACCCGGTGTAGAACCACATGCCCTCGAACACCACGTAGAAGGCGACGAGGTCGCGCAGGAACGCCTGGTCGGCCTCTGGCGTGCCGGTGGCGAAGTCCGGGTTCTCCAGGTTGCGGGTGTAGCGCAGCGCCCACGCGTCCTTCTCGGTGATGGAGGGCACCTCGCGGTACATGTTGAACAGCTCGCCCTCGTCCAGGCCGAGGCTCTCGCAGATGTACTGGAAGGTGTGCGTGTGCACGGCCTCCTCGAAGGCCTGCCGCAGCAGGTACTGGCGGCACTCGGGGTTGGTCAGGTGCCGGTAGACCGCCAGCACGATATTGTTCGCCACCAGAGATTCCGCCGTGGCGAAGAATCCGAGGTTGCGCTTGACCATGAGCCGCTCGTCCTCGGTGAGGCCGTCGGCGGACTTCCACAGCGCGATGTCGGCCTGCATGCTGACCTCGGTCGGCATCCAGTGGTTGTTGCAGGCGGCCAGGTACTTCTCCCACGCCCAGCGGTACTTGAGCGGCAGCAGCTGGTTGACGTCGGCACGGGAGTTGATCATCCGCTTGTCGGCGACGTCGACGCGCGCGGCGCCGCTCTGGATCTCACCGAGACCGGTGCTGTCGACGGTGGTCATGGGTTCCTCTCAGCGTGTTCCGGATGGGGCCGCGGCCACGGGGGCGGACGCGGCCGGGGCGGGGACTCGGCCGGTTACTGGCAGGCCTCACATTCGGGGTCGTCCAGCGAGCAGAACGCGGCGTCCGGGTCGATCTCGGGGGCCGACCCGCTCACCGGGGGCGCCGACGGCGCGGCCGCCGGGCGCGGGGCCGGGCCGGGCGAGGGGGCGGGGGAGGCAGCGGGAGAGGCGGCCGCGACGGGCGCGACCGCGTTGAGTCGGCCGTCGGTGCCGCGCAGCGTGCTCTTCTCCACGTGCGTGGCGCCCTGCGACCGCAGGTAGTAGGTGGTCTTGAGGCCCCGGCGCCAGGCCCGCCGGTACAGCTCGTCGAGCTTGCGGCCGCTCGGCTCGGCCATGTACAGGTTCAGCGACTGCGCCTGGTCCAGCCACTTCTGCCGCCGCGAGGCCGCGTCGACCAGCCAGGACGGGTCGATCTCGAAGGCGGTGGCGTACAGCTCCTTCAGGTCCGCGGGGACCCGGTCGATCGGCCCGAGGCTGCCGTCGTACAGCTTCAGCGCCGCCACCATCTCCTCGTCCCACAGGCCGCGCTCCTTGAGATCGCGCACCAGGTACGGGTTGACGACGGTGAAGTCGCCGGACATGTTCGCCTTGACGAACAGGTTGCGGTAGATCGGCTCGATGGACTGGTTGACGCCGGTGATGTTGGCGATGGTCGCGGTGGGCGCGATCGCCATCACGTTGGAGTTGCGCATCCCGGTGGTGCGCACCTTCTCCCGCAGCGCGTCCCAGTCCAGCCGCCGCGTGCGGTCCACGTCCAGGTCGCCGCGGCGGGCCTCGGCGAGCAGTTCCAGCGAGTCGATCGGCAGGACGCCCCGGCTCCACAGCGACCCGTCGAAGGAGGAGTAGGCGCCGCGCTCGGCCGCCAGGTCCGCGGACGCCTCGATGGCGTGGTAGCTGATCAGCTCCATGCTCGCGTCGGCGAACTCCACGGCCTCCGGCGACGCCACGGGCAGCCGCAGCGTGAACAGCGCGTCCTGGTAGCCCATCAGGCCCAGGCCGACCGGGCGGTGCCGCAGGTTGGCGCGCTCGGCCTCGGGCACGGTGTACAGGTTCACGTCGATGACGTTGTCGAGCATGCGCACGGCGGTGCGCACGGTCCGGCGCAGCCGTTCGGCGTCCAGCCCGTCGGGGCCGACGTGGTTGGCGAGGTTCACCGAGCCCAGGTTGCACACGGCGACCTCGTCGAGGCTGGTGTTCAGGGTGATCTCGGTGCACAGGTTGGAGGAGTGGACCACGCCGACGTGCTGCTGCGGGGAGCGCAGGTTGCACGGGTCCTTGAAGGTGATCCACGGGTGCCCGGTCTCGAACAGCATGGTGAGCATGCGCCGCCACAGGTCCACGGCGCGCACCCGGCGGAACACGCGGATCTCGCCCCGGTCGGCGGCGCGCTCGTAGGCGGTGTAGGCGCGCGCGAAGTCCTCCCCGTAGAGGTCGTGCAGGTCGGGCACCTCGTCGGGGGAGAACAGGGTCCACTGGGCGTCGCTCTCCACCCGTTCCAGGAACAGGTCGGGCACCCAGTTGGCGGTGTTCATGTCGTGGGTGCGGCGGCGCTCGTCGCCGGTGTTCTTGCGCAGGTCGAGGAACTCCTCGATGTCGATGTGCCAGGTCTCCAGGTAGGCGCAGACCGCGCCCCGCCGGCGCCCTCCCTGGTTGACTGCCACCGCCGTGTCGTTGGCGACCTTGAGGAAGGGGACGACGCCCTGGCTCCTGCCGTTGGTGCCCTTGATGTGCGCGCCCAGGCCGCGCACGGGCGTCCAGTCGTTGCCGAGGCCGCCGGAGTACTTGGACAGCAGGGCGTTGTTGCTGATGGCGTGGAAGATCTGGGCGAGGTCGTCGCCGACGGTGGTGAGGAAGCAGGAGGACAGCTGCGGGCGCCGGGTGCCGGAGTTGAACAGGGTCGGCGTGGAGCACATGAAGTCGAACGAGGACAGCAGTTCGTAGAACTCGATCGCGCGCGCGTCCCGGTCGTCCTCACGCAGCGCCAGTCCCATGGCCACCCGCATGAGGAACGCCTGCGGCAGTTCGTAGCGGGTGCCGTCGTGGTGCAGGAAGTAGCGGTCGTAGAGGGTCTGCAGGCCCAGGTAGGTGAAGTCCAGGTCGCGTTCGGGGCGCAGCGCCGCGCCGAGGCGGTCCAGGTCGAAGTCGGCGAGTTCGGGGGTGAGCTGCTCCAGTTCGATGCCGCGTGCGACGTAGGCGCGCAGGTAGGCGGGGTAGCGCCGGACCATGTCGGCGTGGGTGGCCTCGTCGGGGGCGCCGCTGAGGAAGGTCAGCGCCTCGCGGCGGAGCTTGTCCAGCAGCAGCCGGGCGCTGACGTGGGAGTAGTCGGGGTCGGTTTCGACGAACGTGCGCGCCGCCATGATCAGGGCGAGTTCGAGTTCGGCGGGGGTGATGCCCGGGTACAGCCCGCGCTCGGCCTCCGCGATGACCGTCTCCGCCGAGGCGCCGGGCAGCCCCTGGCACGCCTCGGCGACCACCTGCCTGATCCGCTCCGTGGGGATGCTGGCGGGGGTCGCGGCGGAATCGACGTCCGTGTCGATGGTCAAGGTGGCTCCAACCTGGTAGGTGACGACCGGCTGGGGGTGGGAAACCGCGCGCACGCCGACGGAGCACGTGGCGTGCGACCGTGGATTGCTGCTGCGCGGCGGCTTCGGCGGCCCCCGTGGTGGTGCGCTTGGCGCATGCCGACGGCGGGCGGCGGACGCGTCGCTTCCCGCGTCGTTCCCCCTGTCGCCGGTGCGGCCCGGGGGACTGTCCGGGCACGGGCTTCGCCCTGTTCACTGACCCTGGGCAGCCCGAGGACACACCGTTCTCCGGTCGCCGCGGCCTTGTTCTCCCGCGGCGAACCGTCGGCGGGGCACGACTCTACAACACATCATCTAGTGGTGCTCACCCATTCAAGACACAACATGATGGTGTGTCGGTTCTTGACTTTCATGATGTGAAATCCAGGTCCGCTGCCTTGCCCGGGTCCTCCCAGCGCCGGGACGTCCGTTTCCTTCAAGACCCGGCTCGCCCGCGCCGCCTAGGTTGGCGGCATGACCGTCACGTTGAACTACATCGGCATCACCACCTCGGACATGGCGCGGTCGCTGGCGTTCTACCGGCAGCTGGGACTGCCCGTCCCCGCCGGGGCGGACACGCTGCCGCACGTCGAGGTGGACCTCGGCGGCGGTGTGCGGCTCGCCTGGGACACCGACGAGGTGGTCCGCTCCTACGACCCGGACTGGCGGGGCGACGGGGCCGCCGGACGGGTCGGGCTGGCGTTCGCCTGCGGCAGCCCCGCCGAGGTGGACGCCGTCTACGCCGAACTGACCGGAGCCGGGTACCCGGGCCTGCTCGCTCCCTGGGATGCGGAGTGGGGCAGCGCTACGCCGTGGTGCGCGACCCCGACGGCAACTCCGTGGACCTGTACGCGCCCCTGGCCGGGGGCTGAGTCAGCCTCCGAGCAGCGCGCCCGGCGTCATCCCGGTCAGGGCGCGCACCTCCCGGGTGAGGTGGGCCTGGTCGGCGTAGCCGGTCCGGGCCGCCGTCTCGGCCAACGGCGTCCCGGCCCGGGCCAGGTCCAGGGCCCGGTTGAGGCGCAGCACGCGGTCGAGGGTCTTGGGGCCGTAGCCGAAGGCGGCCAGGCAGCGTCGGCGCAGCTGGCGTTCGCTGAGGCCGACCGCCGCGGCCATCTCGCGCACCCGCCTCCCCGGGGAGGCGGGTGCCTCCGTCCGCAGGCGGGCCAGCACCTCCGCGGCCACCGGGTCGACCGAGTCGCCGCGGAGCGGCAGTCCGGCGACACTCGCCTCCAGGGCCCGGGCCGGGTCGGCAGCGGCGGCCACCTGTTCGGTGATCCGCCGGACCAGGGGCTCGGGCCACAGCCGGTCCAACGGCACGCGCGTGTCCCGCAGTTCGGCGGCGGGGACCCCCAGCACCGCCGGCCCGCGGCCGGGAGCGAACCGGAGCCCGGCGTAGACGCCTCCCGGTGTGTCGCTCACCAGGTGGGCCGTGGTGTCGGGGCCGGCCGCGACCAGCCGGTCCCCCAGCCAGACGATGTCCATGCATCCGTCGGGCAGGATCCGGCGCTCCTTCGCGACGTGGTCGGGCGCCCGGTAGCGCCACAGCACCGCGCCCGCCACCGTCGACGGTCTCTCCTGGTCCATGTCCCACCCCTTCCCGCCGGGGCGCCCGGTGACCGCCGGGCAGGAGCCGCCGCGGACCGCGGGCGGGGCGGCGCGGCCGCCGTCTCAGTCCTCCACGAGCTTGTCCAGGTGGTCCTCGGGAAGCCCCAGGTCGACGCGGATGCGGTAGCGGATGCGCAGCAGTTCCATCAGCAGGTCGTGCATGTACGGGGAGACGTCCTGGTGCTGGAAGCACTCCACGCCCCGGGTGGCCCAGGCGTGCGCGTTCTCCAGGTCGGAGTGGGCCATCAGGGTCTCGGTGACGTGGATGTAGGTGGGGAGGTTGCGAACTCCCACGGCCTTGAGCCGGTCCAGGTGGGCGTAGGCCTCGTCGACGCGGTCGAGTTCCAGGAGCGCTCCCGCCAGCAGGGCCCGGGCGTCGATGATGGTCTCTCCGCCGTCGTCGATCGCCCGCTGGTAGGCCCGCGCCGCCCGTTCGGCCTCCTGGGCCATCTCCCACTGCTCTCCCGCGCGCACGAACAGTTCCGCCCGGCAGACCTCACTGTCGGCCGCCACCTGGTTGGCCAGGTTGATGAGTTGCTCGGCGACCGCGATATGGTCCCCGGACTGCACGGCTTGGAACTCCAACCGGTCGAGGTCGGCTGTCGTCACGCGGGTCATCGCGGTCCTTCCTGCTGCTCGCGGCCCCGGTGGTCACGTGCGGGAACGCTCCAAAGCATCCCAGAAACCCTGGCGCAGCGCGTGCCTGACCTCGTCCCGTAACAGGAAGTCGACGGGCAGCGCGGATCCCTGGAGCAGACGGGCTTCCAGGTCGGAGGGCATGCGGGGCTTACGTGCCAGTACCGCCTCAAGCCACAGCACGGGGGCGTCCCGGGCGATCGACTCGGCGAAGTCGTTGCCCTCCTGGTGGGCGATGCCGACGGCCTCTTCGAGGGTGTGGCCTCCCGGAGGGTGGTGGCCGAGGCGTGGTGCGGGGCTGGGGTAGGCGTTGTGCGGTGCCTGGTCGTTCTGCGGACGGGGGCCAGCAGCGGTCTCGGAGCCCTGGCGGGCTCGTTGAGTGCTCCGGTAGCGGGAGTCAGTTCCCGTACTGGCCCCAAAAGTAGGGTTTGCGCCGGTGTTACCCCCGTATCCCGGGTTCTCACCGGTGTTGTCCCCGAACCGTGGTTCGGGGGGGACCTCCCTGGCTGGTGGTGGGGCCTCCCGTTCGTAGGCTCCGCCCATCGCCGGGTCCCGGGGTTGGCCCTGGTGCTGGCCGGGCTGCCCCTGTCCGGGGGTCGGATACCCCTGGGGCGGCATGGCCGGGTGCGCGCCGGTCGGGGTGTTGCCGACCATGCCCGCCATGCCGGGGTGGGCTCCGGTGCCGTGCTGCGGCGGATAGCCCGCCTGGCCGAGGGAGGGCTGGCCGCCGGTGCGCGGTTCCATGTCGGCGGTGTTCTGCGCGGCGAGGTGGTCGCCGCGCTGCTGGGCGAGGCTCTGGCGCATCGCGCGCAACTGCTCCATCGCGCTGCCCGTGGCGGCCGGCTGGGCGCCCGTCGCCGCGAACATGGCCTCCACGGCCGCGGGCTCCACCCGGGAGGCCCCCGGGTGCGCGGCGGCCGGCTGGCGGGTCGTGGGGCCCGTGGTAGGACGCGACCGGCCGTTGGCCAGCGGACCGTTCTGCCCGGAGGGGACGGTGTCGTCGGCCGGGCCCGCTCCCGCCTCCAGCAGGTTGACGTGCGGACGCAGGTGCCCCGCGCCGATCTCGATGAGGTCGTCGCACTCGCGGCGCAGTGCGCGCGAGATCGTCCAGTTCCCCTCGATCGAGATGTTCACCACGGTGACCCGGACCCCGAACTCCTGGGCCTCGGCGATGACCGGCGCCATGTCCTCGTCACCGCAGATGAGCACGGCGTCGCAGATGGCGCCGTTGCGGGCCAGCGGGACCAGGTCCTTTTGCACATAGTTCTCGACGCCTTCTCGCCGGCCGGGGCGGATGCGGGCGGCGCGGAACTTCACACCGGGCAGCTCCGCGATGCCCTCCTGCTCCTGGGAGCGGCGACCGTCGGTGACCGCTTCGTACCAGTAGCAGCGGAGCAGCGGGAGTCCCGTGCGGTCGCGGGCGACCTCGTTGAGGAGTTGCACGAGCGCCGCGTAGTCCCACGACACCGAGTCGCGGTCGCGTGTCCCATGCACCGCCATCGCGCCCTCGGCCAGGAGGTAGGCGGCGTCGACGAACAGCGCGCAGCGATCCACGTGACACCGTCCCTTCCTTGGTTCTGGTGGCCTCGGACGCACGAACGCGGCCGAGCTGGTCCAGCAGTCGGTTTCGGCCGGACTGGGGCCAGGCCACAGCCTAGCCAAGTCTGTGTGTTCTTTGGGGCGACTCCGCTGCGGAGGTCATCCGCCGTCCGGCAGCAGCTCCGCGACCAGCGCCGCCAGCGCGTCCGCGAGGGGGGCCGCGGCCGTGTGGTGGACCGGCCAGGAGCGCAGCGCCGCCAGGCGGGCGGGGCGGGCGTAGTCCTCCCCGGTGCGCAGGTATCCGCAGGGCGCGTCCGGCCAGTCCGCGGTCATCGGCAGCGGTTCGGTGAAGAACTCGGGCGGCCGCACCGGCGGATCGAGGTGCTGCTGGGCGGCGGCGAGCTCGGCCCGGGTGGGGGTGCCGGACTGCGGGAGGAGCGCGTCGACCAGGACGTACCCAGCGACCGTGCGGCGGGCGGCGCGCTGGGCGGCGGCGACCGCGGGCACCAGTGGTCCGGCCGCTCCGGACGCCACGAGCAGCAGCGGGTGCCGCGGGGCGGCGGCCGCGACCTGCAGGGCGCAGCGCGCCACGTAGCGGGCGGCGAAGGGCGGCCGGTCGTCGTCGGTGACCTCGACGACGACGGTCTCGACGCCCCGGTCGGCGAGGTCGTCCGGCAGGCTCCCCCAGTCGGCGGCCGTGCCCAGCGGACTGTGCAGCAGCACCGGGCAGAGCCGCCCGAGCGGCCCGGTCACGGCTGGGGCCGGGTGGACTCGGTGACCCAGGCGAGGTACTCGGGGTTGCCGCCCTCGACGGGGACGGCGACGATCTCGGGGACCTCGTAGGAGTGCCGGTCGACCAGGAGTGCGGTCAGTTCGGCCAGCCGGTCGTCGGCGGTCTTGAACACGATCCGCCACTCCTCGTCGGCCTGGATGCCGCCCTCCCACCGGTAGACGCTGGTGATGGGGCCGCTGATCTGGGCGCAGGCGGCCAGGCGGGCGTCCACCGCCGCGTCGGCCAGTGCCCGGGCCTCCTCGCTGCTGCCTGCGGTGACCTCGACCCGCACGTGACCGACGCCGCTCTCGATGTGCGTCAAAGCGCGCTCCCTCGACTGCCCGACGGTGTCCGGCACGCTCTAGGCTCGCAGCCATGAGCGACCGTGACGATCTTCTGCGACAGATCAACGATAAGGCCGTCGTGCACGGCAGGGTGGTCCTGTCCTCGGGTGCCGAGGCCGACTACTACGTGGACCTGCGCCGGGTCACCCTGGACGGACGGAGCGCGCCGCTGGTGGGGCGGGTGATGCTGGACGCGACCGCCGACCTGGACTACGAGGCGGTAGGCGGGCTGACGCTGGGCGCGGACCCGGTGGCCACGGCCATGCTGCACGCGGCGGCCGCGCGGGGGCGGCGCCTGGACGCGTTCGTGGTGCGCAAGGAGGGCAAGGCGCACGGGTTGCAGCGCCGTATCGAGGGTCCCGACGTCCGCGGCCGCCGGGTGCTCGCGGTGGAGGACACCTCGACCACCGGGGGGTCGGTGTTGACGGCCGTGGCCGCACTGCGTGAGGCGGGTGCCGAGGTGGTCGGCGTGGCCGTGATCGTGGACCGGGGGGCGCGGGACCGGATCGTCGGCGAGGGGCTGCCCTACCGGGCTGCCTACACGCTGGACGACCTGGACGTCTGACCTCCGGATCTGCCGGGCCGGGGGCCTACTCGGCCTCGGCGGTGAAGGTGTAGCCGGGCTCCTCTCCGCTGACGTCCTTCGGTTCACCGTTGACGTGCACCTCGACCGCGGAGGGGGTGCCCAGGGTCACGTCCATCCGGGGCTTGTCGTAGGAGACGTACTCGCCCCGGGTCATGGTCGTGTCGATGAGCACCTCGCCTCCGGGTACGCGTACGAGGACGTCGCTGGATTCCCCCACCACCCGGATGTGCAGCACTTTCTGCTCCTCGGCGGCGGGCTGCGAGGGCTCGGCGAGGGAGCCGGACTCGCTGGGCACCAAGACGTCGCTGTTGCCGGGAAGAGAGCGGTAGAAGAAGTATCCGCCCAATACGATGAGGATGACCAGCAGCGCGATCGCTCCGGCGATCGCGAGTGCCTGGCCGATGCCTCTCGGGTCATTGCGGTGTCGTCCCACGCTGCTGAATGTAGCGCGAATCACCCATAACAATCGACAGGGGCATGAGCTTCTTCTTTTCCTCCCGTCGGCGCGGGGCCCGTTCCCGCCGCCTCCGCCACTCCCCGTGTCCGCCCGGGCCGCTGTTGCGCACGGGGGGCGTTCACGGCATTGTGGTCTAGACCTTTCGTGACGGACACGCCCTCCGGAGCGCCAGGCGGGTGACCGCCGGAAACCCGTCGTGGAAAAATCGAGGTGACGGAACCATCCGAAACTGCTCCGTCACCACTCCAGGCCAATCAGGGGAGTCAACACCATGCCTATCGCAACGCCTGAGGTCTACGCCGAGATGCTGAGCCAGGCGAAGTCCCAGGGCTTCGCCTACCCGGCGATCAACGTGACGTCGAGCCAGACCCTGCACGCGGCCCTGCGCGGTTTCGCCGAGGCTGAGAGCGACGGCATCGTGCAGATCTCCACCGGCGGCGCCGAGTTCCTGTCCGGCACGACCGTCAAGGACATGGTCACCGGCGCGGTGGCCTTCGCCGAGTACGCCCGGATCGTGGCCGACAAGTACCCGGTGAACATCGCGCTGCACACCGACCACTGCCCGAAGGAGAAGCTCGACGGCTTCGTGCGCCCGCTGCTGCAGATCTCCAAGGAGCGCGTGGCCAGGGGGCAGGAGCCGCTGTTCCAGTCGCACATGTGGGACGGCTCCGCGGTGGAGCTCGAGGAGAACCTGCAGATCGCCGAGGAGCTGCTGGCCGCCTCCAAGGAGGCCCGCACCATCCTGGAGATCGAGGTCGGCGTCGTCGGCGGTGAGGAGGACGGCATCGTCGGCGAGTTCAACGAGAAGCTGTACACCACGCCCGGCGACGGCCTGCGCACCGCCGAGGTGCTCGGCCTCGGCGAGAAGGGCTACTACATCGCCGCGCTGACCTTCGGCAACGTGCACGGCGTGTACAAGCCGGGCTTCGTGAAGCTGCGTCCTTCCGTGCTCAAGGACATCCAGGAGGCGGTGGGCGCCAAGTACGGCAAGGAGAAGCCGTTCGACCTGGTCTTCCACGGCGGCTCCGGGTCCAGCGTCGAGGAGATCCACGAGGCGATCTCCTACGGCGTGGTGAAGATGAACATCGACACCGACACCCAGTACGCGTTCACCCGGCCCATCGTCGACCACATCATGAAGAACTACGACGGTGTGCTGAAGGTCGACGGCGACGTCGGCAACAAGAAGGCCTACGACCCGCGGTCCTACGGCAAGGCCGCCGAGGCGGGCATGGCCGCCCGCGTCGTCGAGGCCGCGCAGCAGCTGAAGTCCGCCGGCACCCGCATGAAGTAGCCGGCGCGGAGCACTCCGCGGCACGGGGCCCCCGGACCACGGCTTCCGGGGGCCCCGCCGGTGTCGGCTCTCCCGGGCACCCCCTGGCAGGATGGGGGCATGGAGCTGAAGCAGAACCTGCTGGGCGGTCCGCCGCCCACCGAGCTGCCCGACCTGCCGGAGGCCCGCGAGGCGCTGGCCGCGGGGACCGATCCGGCCGAGGTCGCGGCGCGCTTCCCCGAGTACTCGGCGGCCTGGGCCGCGCTCGCCGAACGCGCCTACGAGGCGGGGGAGGACATCGCCGCCTACGCCTACGCGCGCACCGGCTACCACCGGGGCCTGGACCAGCTGCGCCGCAACGGGTGGAAGGGGCACGGCCCGATCCCGTGGGAGCACGAGCCCAACCGCGGCTTCCTGCGTTCGCTGTACTACCTCGGCAAGGCCGCCGAGGCGATCGAGGAGACCGAGGAGGCGCAGCGGTGCGCCGCCTTCCTGCGGGACAGCAGCGAGACCGCGGCCCGGGAGCTCCAGGGCTGACCGCAGAGCCGCAGGTCCGCCGGGCGCGGTCCCCGCTTCGGCCTCTGAACGGGACTTACCGGTCGTGTAACCTCTATGTGCAAGAGCCCCTGCCGCTTCTTGCGCCAGGGGCTTCGGCACGTCCGGGGCAGGTCTCGGTCCGATTCGAGGAATGAAGAGGTAGACGGCGATGCCGGCGATCACGCTCGTTGGGGCCCAGTGGGGTGACGAGGGGAAGGGGAAGGCGACCGACCTTGTCGGTGACCGCGTCGACTACGTGGTCCGTTACCAGGGCGGCAACAACGCCGGCCACACCGTGGTCATCGGCGACCAGAAATACGCCCTGCACCTGCTGCCGTCGGGCATCCTCTCCCCCGGCGTCGTCCCGGTGATCGCCAACGGCGTCGTCATCGACCCGGCGGTGCTGTTCGAGGAGCTCGACGGGCTGATCGCGCGCGGCGTCGACGTCTCGCGCCTGCTCATCTCGGCCAACGCGCACCTGATCATGCCCTACCACCGGGCGCTGGACAAGGTCAGCGAGCGCTTCCTGGGCAAGGGCCGTATCGGCACCACCGGCCGCGGCATCGGCCCGACCTACGCCGACAAGACCTCCCGGGCGGGCGTGCGCGTGCAGGACATGTTCGACGCCAAGATCCTGCGCAAGAAGCTGGAGCTGGCGCTCAACGACAAGAACCAGATCCTCACCAAGGTGTACAACCGCCGCGGCCTGGACGTGGAGCGCATCCTCGACGAGTACCTGGGCTACGCCGAGAAGATCCGCCCCTACGTCGCCGACACCGCGCTGGTGCTGAACCGGGCGCTGGACGAGGGCAAGACCGTGTTCCTGGAGGGGTCGCAGGGCACCCTGCTGGACATCGACCACGGCACCTACCCGTTCGTCACCTCCTCCTCCCCCACCGCGGGCGGCGCGTGCGCGGGCTCCGGCATCGGCCCCACCCGCATCACCAAGGTCATCGGCATCCTGAAGTCCTACACCACCCGCGTCGGCTCGGGGCCGTTCCCCACCGAGCTGGAGGACGAGTGGGGCGAGTGGCTGCGCACCCACGGCCACGAGTACGGCGTCACCACGGGACGCAACCGCCGCTGCGGCTGGTTCGACGCGCCGATCGCCCGCTACGCCGCCCGGATCAACGGCATCACCGACTTCTTCCTCACCAAGCTGGACGTGCTGTCGGGGCTGGAGCGCATCCCGGTGTGCGTGGCCTACGACATCGACGGCGTGCGGCACGACGAGCTGCCCATGACGCAGACGGAGTTCCACCACGCCAAGCCGGTCTACGAGTACCTGGACGGCTGGGACGAGGACATCACCGGCGCGCGGTCCTTCGAGGAGCTGCCGAAGAACGCGCAGGCGTACGTGCGGGCGCTGGAGGAGATGTCGGGGGCGCCGATCTCGGCCATCGGGGTCGGTCCGGGCCGCGACCAGACCCTGGAGCTGCGTCCCCTCGTGTAGCCGTCGTCCCGCGGGGCGGGCCCCCGCTCCGCGGACCGGCGCGGCGCCCCCGAAACGCCGCGCCGCCTTCCCCTTCCCCCCATCGAAACCAATAGGGTCCATTGCTGTGAAAGCCCTCGTGATCGGCGGCGGAGGCCGCGAACACGCGCTGGTGCGCGCGTTGTCCCTCGACCCCGGTGTGACCAGCCTGCACTGCGCCCCCGGCAACCCGGGGACCTCGGAGCTGGCGGAGAACCACGTCATCAACGCCACCGACGGACTGGCCGTCACCGAGCTGGCCGCGCGCATCGGCGCGGAGCTGGTGGTGATCGGCCCGGAGGCCCCGCTGGTGGCCGGTGTCGCCGACGAGCTGCGGCGGCGCGGCATCCCGGTGTTCGGCCCCGACCGGGAGGCGGCCCGCATCGAAGGCTCCAAGGCGTTCGCCAAGGAGGTGATGGCGGCGGCGGGCGTGCCCACCGCCGAGGCGCGGGTGTGCCGCACGGCCTCCCAGGTCTCCGAGGCCCTCGACCTGTTCGGCCCGCCGTACGTGGTCAAGGACGACGGGCTGGCCGCGGGCAAGGGCGTCGTGGTCACCGAGGACCGGGCGCTCGCCGAACGGCACGCCCAGGAGTGCGGCCGGGTCGTCATCGAGGAGTACCTGGACGGCCCCGAGGTGTCGCTGTTCGCGCTCAGCGACGGACGCAACACGGTGCCGCTGCTGCCCGCGCAGGACTTCAAGCGCGCCCACGACGGCGACCGGGGGCCCAACACCGGCGGCATGGGCGCCTACGCGCCGCTGCCGTGGGCCCCGTCCGGCCTGGTGGACGAGGTCATGGAGACCGTGGTGCGGCCCACCGTCGCGGAGCTGGCCCGGCGCGGCACCCCCTACCAGGGGCTGCTGTACGCGGGGCTGGCGCTGACCTCGCGCGGGGTGCGGGTGGTGGAGTTCAACGCCCGCTTCGGCGACCCGGAGACCCAGGTGGTGCTGGACCGGCTGGCGACGCCGCTGGGCGCGCTGCTGCAGGCCACCGACACCGGGAACCTGGGCGGGGTGTCGGCCCTGGAGTGGCGTCCGGGCGCGGCCGTGACCGTGGTGGTCGCCGCGGAGGGCTACCCGGGCGACCCGGTCAAGGGCGACCTGGTGGGCGGGCTGGCGGAGGCCAACGCCGTGGAGGGCGCCTACGTGCTGCACGCGGGCACCGCGTGGCAGGGGGTGAGCGACGTCAGGTCCAACGGCGGCCGGGTGCTGAGCGTGGTCGGCTCGGGCGCCGACCTCGCCGAGGCGCGGCGGCGCGCCTACGAGGCGGTCTCCAGGATCGAGCTGCGCGGTTCGTTCCACCGCACCGACATCGCGGAGAAGGCGGCGCTGGGGCAGCTCTGACCGGCGGTTCGCGGCGTGCTGCCCCGGCCCGGCGGCCGGGGCGGCGCCGGGTCCGCGGTCCCGGGTCCGCCGAACTCGTCACCGTCCGCCCCGCTTCCCGGCGCTCTGCGACAATGGGAGGGTGATCGAGCGCTACACCCTTCCGGAAATGGGGCGCGTCTTCAGCGACGCCCACAAGTACGAGCTCTGGTGCCAGGTGGAGACCCTGGTCATGGAGGCCCACGCGGCGGCCGGGACGATTCCCGCCGACGCGGTGGAGCCGGTCCGCCAGGCTCCTCCGCCCACGCCCGAGCGGGTGGCCGAGATCGAGGCGGTGACCCAGCACGACGTCATCGCGTTCCTGACCGCGTGGGCCGACAACACCGAGCCGCGGGAGGCCGCCAAGTGGGTGCACTTCGGCATGACCTCCTCCGACCTGCTGGACACGGCGCTGGCCGCGCAGCTGGTGGAGGCCACCGACGTGCTGCTGGCCAAGGCCGACGAGCTGGTGGCGGTGCTGCGCGACCACGCCCTGGAGCACCGCGAGACGCTGCGGGTGGGCCGCACCCACGGCATCCACGCCGAACCCGACGTGTGGGGCCACCGGGTGGCGGACTTCGCGTTCGGCATGGCGCGCTCCCGCGACCGGCTGCGGCGCGCCCGCGAGGCCGTGGGCGTGATGGCGATCTCCGGGCCGGTGGGCACCTACTCCAACATCGACCCCCGGGTCGAGGACTACGTCGCCGAGAAGCTGGGGCTGCGTCCGGCGGACGTGTCCACCCAGGTGGTGCTGCGTGACGGCATCGCCGAGTGGGTGAGCGCGCTGGCGGTCGTCGCGACCGTCTGCGAGGCGATCGCGCTGGAGGTCCGGCACGGCCAGCGCACCGAGGTGCGGGAGCTGTGGGAGCCGTTCGGCAAGGGGCAGAAGGGCTCCAGCGCCATGCCCCACAAGAAGAACCCGATCCTGTCGGAGCGCATCTGCGGCATGGCGCGGATCGTGCGCGCCCAGATCGTGCCGGTCATGGAGGGCATCCCGCTCTGGCACGAACGTGACATCTCTCACTCCTCCACCGAGCGGATCGCGCTGCCGGACGCCGCCATCGCCACCGACTACCTGCTGCACCTGACCACCCGCCTGGTGCGGGGTCTGGTCGTGGACACCGAGCGGATGCGGCACAACCTGGACTCCACCAACGGCCTGATCTACTCCTCCACCGTGGTCTCCGAGCTGATCGAGACCGGCCTGTCCCGGGAGGACGTCTACGCGCTGGTGCAGTCCGCGGCGATGCGCACCTGGGAGACCGGGGTCGCCTTCCGGCAGTCCCTGCGGGAGCGGGCCGCGGAGAGCGGCGTGGAGCTGGACGAGGCGCGGCTGGACGAGGTGTGCCGGCCGGAGCGGTTCGTCCGCCGTCTGGACCGGGTCTTCGACCGGTTGAAGAACCTGAGCTGAGCCGCCGTCCCGGGCCGTTCGCGCCGCCGGCAGAGCCGCCGGCGGCGCCCCACGCAGATCGGAAAGACCACGATGAGCGGTTTTGTCGACACGCCGGTGCCCGTCGAGGTGCCGGGCCTCACCCACCTGCACACCGGCAAGGTGCGGGACCTGTACGCCACCGGGTCGGGGGAGCTGGTCATGGTGGCCAGCGACCGGGTCTCGGCCTTCGACTGGGTGCTGCCCACCGAGATCCCCGACAAGGGGCGGCTGCTCACCCAGTTGTCGCTGTGGTGGTTCGACCAGTTGTCCGACCTGGTGGACAACCACGTGATCTCGGACACTCCCCCGCCGGGCGCTCCGGAGGACTGGGCGGGGCGCACCCTGGTCTGCCGTCGGCTCGACATGGTGCCGGTGGAGTGCGTGGCACGCGGCTACCTGACCGGTTCGGGGCTGAGCGAGTACGCCGCCACCGGGTCGGTGTGCGGGGTGCCGCTGCCCGGGGGGCTGGTGGACGGGTCCCGGCTGGACCGGGCGATCTTCACCCCGGCGATCAAGGCCGAGGTGGGCGAGCACGACGAGAACGTCTCATTCGACACCGTGGCGGAGCTGCACGGCCCGGCGCTGGCGGCCCGGCTGCGGGAGCTGACCCTGGAGCTGTACGAGCGGGGCCGGGCGGTCGCCGAGGAGCGCGGCATCCTGCTGGCCGACACCAAGTTCGAGTTCGGGCGGGACGCCGACGGCTCGCTGGTGCTGGCCGACGAGGTCTTCACGCCCGACTCGTCGCGGTTCTGGCCGAAGGAGGAGTGGCGTCCGGGCCGGGCGCAGCCCTCGTTCGACAAGCAGATCATCCGCGACTGGCTGATCTCCCCCGCCTCGGGCTGGGACCGCGCCGCGGAGACGCCGCCCCCGCCGCTCCCCGACGACGTGGTGGAGCACACCCGCGCCCGGTATGTCGAGGTGTTCGAGCGGTTGACCGGCCGAACCGCCGATTTCGTCCGGGATCCACGACGTTGACGCAGGTGGGAGGGGGTTGTGTGGTCGATCGCGCAACGCCGCCCACCCGGGATTGTGCCCGTTTCGCACCGGTGCGACGTAAAGTGGTGCTCGGCGTCCCGAGCACCCCGAACAGGTGTGAAGTATCTACCGTGGCGCCGGAAAGCGTTAGAGAACTACCCAAAGCCAGGAAATCGGCCACAGGTGGTGTGACCATGCCGTTGGACCTGTGATCACCGCGTCATCCGCGGACCGGGAAGTGCGTTGCCGCTGAGAAGCGACGGAACGGCTGACACCAGTCCCCTTACTTGTCGGAACCCGCCGCGCACTTTCCTCGTCAGATACTTCGGGATCAGGTCACACCGGTAAGAACACCCTTGAATTTTTCTGCCTCACGAAGGAGCCAAAGAGCATGGGCCAGGAGGTTCGCTACCGCGTCCGCGGCGGTCATGCCCTGAACGGAACCGCGTTCATCCAGGGGGCGAAAAACGCTGTCTTGCCGATGATCGGCGCGGCCCTGCTCGCGTCCAAGGGCAGGACGGTGTTGCGGAACGTTCCCGTCATCGAAGACGTCCGTCGTGCTCTGGAGCTCGCCGAGTACGTGGGCGCCAAGGTCGAGTTCCACGAGGCGGAGCGGACCATCGTCATCGACGCCACCCAGTTGAGCGATCCCTCGCGGGCGGTGCTGCCCGCGGCCATCGCGTCCCGCTTCCGCGGCTCCGTGCTCTTCGTGCCCGCGCTCATGCACCGCATGGGCCGCGCCCGCATCGAGGGCGTGGGCGGCTGCAACCTCGGCAGCCGCAACCTCGACTTCCACTACCGGGGCTTCGCCCGCCTGGGCGCCGAGGTGACCGAGGACCCCGAGCGCAACCACATCAACGTGCGCGCGGAGAACCTCCGGGGCGGCCGCCTCTACCTGGACACCCCGTCGCACACCGGCACCGAGAACCTGATCATGGCCGCGGTGCTCACCCCGGGCACCACCGTCATCGAGCACGCCGCGCTGGAGCCCGAGGTCCTCGACGTCATCGAGTTCCTGGGCAGCATGGGCGCCAAGATCAGCGGGGGCGGCACCGGCCTGATCACCGTCGAGGGGGTTTCCGAGCTCACCGCGGTCGAGCACACCGTCATGTCGGACCGGATCGACGCCGGCGTGTTCGCGATGATGACGGCGGCCACCGGCGGCGACGTCAGCCTCGTCGGGGCGAACCTGGACCACCTGGGCGTGGCCCGGTGGAAGCTGGAGCAGATGGGCGTCCAGTTCACCCAGCACGGCGCGGTCCTGCGGGTGCGCCGCGACCCCTCCCTGCCGCTGCGGCCGATCAACGCCGTCACCTCCCCGTTCCCCGGCTTCGCCACGGACCTGCAGTCGCCGCTGATGGCGCTGGCCACGCTGGCCGACGGGGAGAGCTACATCCACGAGGCCATCTACGACGGCCGGTTCGCGCTCGCCGACGAGCTCACCAAGATGGGCGCCAAGATCGAGGTCGACGGCACCCGCGCCATTGTGCACGGCCCCACCGTGCTGCACGGCACCGAGGTCATCGCGCACGACCTGCGCAGCGGTGCGGCGGCGATCCTGGCGGGTCTGGTGGCCGAGGGCGAGACGATCGTGGCTCCCGCCTACCCGGTGGACCGCGGCCACTCGCAGTTCGCCACCCGCCTGTCGGCGCTGGGCGCCGATGTCGTCAGGGAAGAACTCGACTAGCCCGGAAAGTCTGATTCACTGCGGGCGGGAAGAGTGCCTTCCCGCCCGCGTGTTTTGACGTTCTGGGGAAAACGATCTTCACTGGCTCTCAACAATGGGTACGATCGCGGCAATGCCGCGATGGAAAGAACATGGGTCGGGACCGGTGGGCGCACAGAGTGCAGAGCGTGAAACGGTAGCGGGGAGCAACCCGAGGTGAGTGCGCAACGTACTGGCGATCTGACAATCGGTGTCATCGGGCCGCACGAGGTTGTCGAACGCGTCATGTTGATGGGCCCGGGGTCGACCGGTCCCCTGAACGCCAGACTCATCGCAGCCGCCTATCGGGACGAGCAGGAAGCCACCGACAAGGTGCTCCGGCTGGGGTCGGCCATCGACGCGTACCTGTTCGCGAGTCCCGTGCCGTACGAGTTCGCCCGTAAGGCCGGCGTGCTGACGATGCCGGCCACCTACGTCCCGCTCAGCGGGGCGAGTCTGCACGAGGCCCTGCTGCGCGCCACCCTGGACGAGCGCTTCGACCCGACCCGGGCCAGTCTGGACGTGCTCAGCCGCGCCGACGTGGTCGAGGCCTACTCCGAGGTGGACCTGCCGGTGGACGGCCTCCACGTCCACGAGGAGCTGGCCGGGACCGCCACGCTCACGGCCTTCCACGAGGGGCTGTGGCGGCGCAAGATCACCAAGATGGCCATCACCTGTGTGCGGGGCGTCGCCGAGCGGTTGGACGCCATCGGCGTGCCCAACCTGCGGCTGCGTCCCACCACGGCGGGGGTGCGCAGCGCGTTGCAGACCGCGGGCCTGCTGGGCGCCCACCACCGCCTGGAGGAGGCCCAGCTCGGCGTGGTGATCGTGGACGTGCCCACGCTGCGCGACTCCAGCCGCCGCTCCACGCCCCGCTACTGGCGGGACGAGCTGCGGCTGTCGCTGCACCGGCTGCTGATGCAGGAGGCGCACCGGATCAACGCCACCGCCCACCAGGTGGACGACCACACCTTCATGATCACCGCGACCCGGGGGTCGCTGGTGACGGCCACCGAGGGCTTCCGCAAGCCGCCGTTCGTGGAGCGGGCCAAGGCCGAACTGGGCATCGCCATCGAGGTCGGCATCGGCATGGGCCGCACCACCCAGGACGCCGAGACGCACGCCAGGGCGGCGCTGAACCGCGCGCAGGCGACCCGGCAGAGCTTCGCGGTGGACCGGGAGGGCCGTTCGCTGGTGCCCGCCCAGCGGGCCCCACAGCGCCCGACGGGGGAGCCGCTGCGCACCAAGGGCCGCGAGACCCTGATGCGGCTGTCGGAGAAGATCGCCGAGGAGGACGCGCCTCTGGTGGTCGACGCCGAGAGCGCGGGCCGGATGCTGGGGGTGACCCCGCGCACGGCCCGGCGGCTGCTGCGCACCCTGGTGGAGGAGGGCCTGGCCTGGCCGCTCCCGCCCAACCGCACCCTGCAGCCGGGGCGCCCCCGCCAGCTGTACCGGCTCATCGTGGAGAAGCTGGACAAGGACAAGGCGGACAACAACAAGTAGCGCGCCGAGGGGCCGGGACCGCAGCCCGGCCCCTCGGCGTCTCCGCTCAGTGCCGCCGCGGGTGGGCGCGGGCCACCGCCAGGAAGGCGTCGTTGTCCTCGGGCAGGCCGATGCTGACCCGGGCGCCCTCCCCCGCGAAGGGGCGGACCGCGACACCGGCCCGTTCGCAGGCGGCGGCGAAGTCGAGGGTGTCCTCGCCGAGCCTCAGCCAGACGAAGTTGGCCTCGGTCTCGGGAACGGTCCAGCCGTCGGCGAGCAGCGCGTCGCGGACCCGCTCCCGTTCCTTGACGGTGGCGTCGACCCGCTCCAGCAACTCCTGTTCGGCGTCCAGGGAGGCCACCGCCGCCGCCTGGGCGAGGTGGTTGACCGCGAAGGGCACCATCGTCTTGCGTACGGCCTCGGCGACGTGGGGGTGGGCGACGAGGAAGCCCACGCGCAGCGCGGCCAGCCCGTAGGCCTTGGAGAAGGTGCGCAGCACGGCGACGTTGGGGCGGTTCCGGTACAGCAGCATCCCGTCGGGCACCTGCGGGTCGCGGACGTACTCGCGGTAGGCCTCGTCCAGGACCACCAGCACGTGGTCGGGGACGGCGTCGAGGAACGCGGCGAGTTCGGCCTCGCGCACCGCCGTGCCGGTGGGGTTGTTCGGGTTGCACACGAACAGCATGCGGGTGCGGTCGGTGACAGCGGCGGCGAGCGCGTCCAGGTCGTGGCTCTCCGCGCGCAGCGGCACCTGCACGGAGTCGGCCCCCGACAGGCCGACCAGCAGCGGGTAGGCCTCGAACGAGCGCCACGCGTAGACCACCTCCGCCCCTGGTTCCGCGACGGCCTCCAGCAGCTGCTGGAGGATGCCCACCGACCCGGCGCCCAGCGCCACGTGCTCCGCGGGGACCTCGAAGCGGCGGGCGAGGGCGGCCGTCAGCTCGGCCGCCGCGGGGTCGGGGTAGCGGTTGAGGTCCGCCGCCGCGTCCGCGACGGCCCGGCGCACCGAGGGCAGCGGACCGAAGGGGCTTTCGTTGGAGGAGAGCTTGGCCGACCTCCCGTCCGGACCGACGACCTTGCGTCCGGGCCGGTAGGGCGGGACCGAGTCGAGCACCGACCGGAGGTACGAGGTTTTCCGCTCCGACACCGTCATCCTTCCCTGATACTTTGTGCAATCATCTGATTACTTCTCGGAGTCGGAGTTCGCCTTCCCCTGAGGGAGCACCACCCCTTCGTCCACCGAGAAAACCGCGCGGGCGCCCGCCGTCGGGGCCGCACACCCCGTTCCCGCGGCCGCCGCCCTTCACCGCCTCCGGGCACAACACCACCAGAGAACAGGAACCACGTCTCATGAATTCTCCCAAGAAGCTGCGCACGACCGCCGCCGCGTCCCTGGGGGCCGCAGCACTGGCCTGGGCGCTGGCGGGCTGCGGAAGCGACTCCGGGGCCTCCTCCGAGGACGCGGGCCGCCCGGCCGACAGGTCCCCGGAGGAGGCCGCGGCGCGACTGCACGAGGCCCAGTTGAGCGAGTTCCAGGGGCTCGAACGCGTGGAGGAGGAGAGCCGCACCGGTGTCTACAGCCGACTCGACGTGGTGCGCGAGGCGGCGGAGAAGCGCGAGGCGCTGAGCCTGGACAAGCCGGAGTGCGCGGACGCCGCCAGCCAGTGGCAGGAGCTGCCGGAGGTGCAGGAGGCCCCCGCTTCGGTGGCGCTCTTCCGGGGCGGGGACGGCTCCCTCACCCACACTCTGCTGGAGCTTCCCGAGGACCTCGCCGCGCAGGCCATCGACACCGTGCCGGTCGAGGAGTGCGCCACCTACGAGGCGACCCTGGAGGACGGCTCCTCCCACTCGTACACGGTGCGCGAACTCGACCTGGAGACCATCGGCGACCAGTCCCGCGGCATCGTCGTGGCGACGGAGTCCGCGAACGGGGAGGCGGTGCTGCTCTACAGCCT
>Ga0079224_100000446_pt1 | contig 40273 bp, 34 predicted proteins | sample Stecom2015_FD_80414 | JGI IMG/M metagenome (GOLD analysis project Ga0079224, IMG submission 80414) | Agricultural soil microbial communities from Utah to study Nitrogen management - Steer compost 2015 | ecosystem: Environmental > Terrestrial > Soil > Agricultural land | place: USA: Utah... | reverse complement strand
GTGTTCTGCCAATCGTCATAGACGCCGGACTTTGCCGCCTCGTGATGGTGCCGGAACCGGGCCGCAATCTCGGCGTCAAACTCGGCATCGCGAACGAACCATTTGTCCGCTCCGGCAGCAAACCAGAAATCCAGCACATCCCTTGGCGACAGCACGTCTTCAGGCTCGATGCGTTCCTCGGCAGTCATCTCGGCGTCAATCCAAGTTCGGGGAACGGGATGAAATCCAGGAGGTCGCCTTCGGCAACCTCGGTCACTTCCTCGGCAATCTCGATGAGGCCGTCCGCCGCGGTCAGCGAGGAGATGAGGCCGGAGCCGTCGCGCGGGAACCGTTTCAGGACCGCGGTTCCGTGTTCCATTTCGATCCAGCCACGCAGGAACTCGCGCCGGTCCGGTTTCTTTCGCGCGATGGCGAAGCCCGCCGGAATCCTGTAGCGCTGCGGCGGGTGCCAACGGGCTCCCTCCAGCATCGCGAGCATCGGCCTCGCATAGAGCAGGAAGCAGATCATGACGGCCACCGGGTTTCCCGGCAGGCCGAGGAACGCAGCATCGCCGATGCGTCCGAACGCGAGCGGACGGCCGGGCTTCACGGCGAGCTGCCACGCGTGCAGCGTCCCGTACTCGGCAAGCGTGGCAACGACATGATCTTCCTCGCCGCGGCTCGCCCCGCCGGTGGTGAACAGGATGTCCACGCTTTCGCCGGCGGACAGCAGCGTCTCTCGCACCACGACCGGATCGTCAGGCAGGATCCCCAGGTCGACGACATCGGTTCCGGCTGTCGTCAGCAGTGAGCTGAGAAGATAGTGGTTGGAGTCGTAGACGCGACCTGGCGCGTACGCTGCGCCGGGGCGGATGAGTTCGTCTCCGGTGGATGCAATCGCCACCTTGAGCCGTTGTCTGCAGGCAACCCTGTCGAGGCCGATCGATGCAATCTTCGCAAGTTCCTGCGGTCGCAGCCTCTCGCCTGCAGCGATGGCGATTTCACCGGCCTTCACATCCTCTCCGGCAAGCCTGCAGTTGGCGCCTCGCCGCAAGCCCGCGGGAATCTCGACGAAGGCACGGCCGTCTTCTTCGCGCCGTGTGACGTCTTCCTGCATGATCACGGTATCAGCGCCCTGTGGCATGATGGCGCCGGTGAAGATCCGCGCGGCAGTCCTTGGCCTGAGCGGCTTCGGAACCGCTGCACCCGCTGCGACACGGTCCGACACTTCCAGCACGGTCGCTCCATCGGGCGAAAGATCGGCGTGGGCGAAGGCATAGCCATCGACGGCGGCATTGTCGAACCCCGGCACGTCGCGCTCGGCGGCGACGTCGACCGCGAGCACGCGGCCGAGCGCGGCCTCGAGCGCCACCTCCTCGATCCCCGCGATCGGCTGCAGCCGTTCGCTCAGCAGCGCCAGCGCGTCGTCGTGGCGGAGGCGGTCCTTGTCATGCAGGAAGCAATCATCGAGAAGGCGGCGGCGCAGCGAGGTCATCGGCGAGGCTCGAGACCGACGTGGGCGACAATGAAATTGGCGATTGCCGTGACATCGTCGCGATCGAAGACTGGCAGCGCCGATCCTGCAACCGGCGCTGCACTGGCAATCGCCACAACGCTTGGGTCGCCGTTGGCCAGTTCGGGATGGCCAAGCGCAGGATCGCGAACCTCGATCTTTGGATGGCTTTCGCGCTTGTAGCCTTCGGTGATGACGATATCGCAGGGTCCCAGCCTGGCCAGGATATCCTGAAGCGGTGGCTCGGGTTCCCCGCGCAGCTCGTGAATGAGTGCCCACCGGTTCGTCGACACGATCGCGACTTCGCGTGCACCCGCCTCGCGGTGCCGCCAGCTGTCGCGTCCCGGCTGATCGACCTCGAACGTGTGGTGGGCGTGCTTTACGGTCGAGACCACGTAACCTCGCTGCGAAAGTTCCGCCACCAGCCGCTCCGTCAGCGTCGTCTTGCCGGCATGCTTGAATCCGGCGATGCCGAACACGGGTGGCCTCATGCTGCAGACATCGCAAGGATCCGCTCAGCCGCCGCAATGTCTTCCGGACGGTTGGCGTTGAAGAACGGATCGTAGGACTCCGTGGGAAACTCGACCACGACCAAACGGTGCCGCGCCGTCCATTGATCCACCTTGCGAAGGCCTTCCTCGACGAGAGCATGCCGCAGATCGTCGGCCAGCGCTACCGGCCACAGACCGAACACCGGATGGTGCCGCCCTCCGCTCGCCGCGCAGGCCAGGTCTGCGCCTTCCCGGTCCACGGCCTGAAGCAGCCGCGCTGCCAGGTCTTCCGGGAAAAACGGCGTGTCGGTCGCCACCGTCAGGCACCATGCCACGCCCGGGCAATTCGCGCGTGCCCAATCGAGGCCCGCGAGTACACCGGCGAGCGGCCCGGCGAATCCGGAGACCGGATCGGCAACGACGGGAAGGCCGTACGCCGCGAACCGGGCAGGGTCACCATTGGCATTCAGGATCATTGCCGTCACCTGCGGCCGCAGACGCTTGATGACATGGTCGAGAATGGGCCGGCCGCCGATCGAGATCAGTCCCTTGTCGCCACCGCCCATGCGCCGCGCGAGCCCGCCTGCGAGCAGTACCCCGACCACTCCATCTGTGTCGCGTGCCACCATGCCATTATCCTAAGCAGCCGTACCGCCGACGGAAAGCCCGCCAGCAGCAACAGCAGTGAAGACTCTGCCGCAAGTCCGCATCCGAACCAATGGGGGGATTGCAGAGCCGCGGCCTGCGTGCGACAGACAAGCAGGGCTTTCGGCGAGCCGGAGGAGGACAATGCTCTTTGCCGTGATCTGCACCGACAAGGAGGGCCATGGCCAGGTAAGGAAGTCAGTCCGGCCCGATCACCTCGACTTCCTCAAGGGTCTTGGCGATCAGGTGAAACTTGCCGGTCCATTCACGACCAGCACCGGGGAGCCGAATGGCAGCCTGATTGTCCTCGAAGCTGCGTCGCTGGAAGACGCACGCGGAATCGTTTCACGCGATCCCTACGCCAGGGCGGAACTCTTTGCTTCGGTCGAAATCCGGCCGTGGTCGTGGACGTTCAACAATCCACAGGGGTGACGGGACAATGGCTTACTGGTTGTTCAAGTCGGAGCCGGAAACGTGGTCGTGGGACGACCAGGTGAAGGCCGGACCGAAGGGTGCGGAATGGGACGGCGTTCGCAACTACCAGGCCCGCAATATCATGTCGCAGATGAAGCGGGGCGATCTTGGCTTCTTCTACCATTCGGGCTCCGCAAGGGAGATCGTGGGCATAGTCGAGGTGGTAGCCGAGGCCCATCCCGATTCAACCGACGACACGGGCACCTGGACATGCGTCGATGTTGCCGCCAGAGAAGCCCTGCCAGAGCCGGTGTCACTGCAGCGCGTCAAGGCCACGCCCGAACTCCAGGACATGGTCCTGGTCAAGAACAGCCGGCTGTCCGTACAGCCGGTGACAGCCGAGGAATGGGCCGTGATCTGTCGCCTCGGGGGACTTGCCAAGGCGCCCTAGCCGGGCATCAGGTGGTCCGGCATCACGAGCAATCGCCAACAGGGAACCGATACGATGGCCGAGTACACGCTCTACTGCTTCGCCCAGTCGGGCAACGCCTACAAGGCTGCACTCATGCTCGAACTGTGCGCCGCCGACTGGGAGCCGCGCTTCGTGGACTTCTTCAATGGCGAGACGCGCACCGACTCCTATCGCGATTCGGTCAACATCATGGGCGAGGTGCCGGTACTCGACCACGACGGCCGCAAGGTGTCACAGTCGGGGGTCATCCTGCAGTACCTGGCGGATCGGTTCGGGCGGTTCCAGCCGACCGATGACGACGAGCGGCTTGAGGCGCTGCGCTGGATCCTGTTCGACAATTACAAGCTCACGAATTACACGAGCGTTCGCCGCTTTCTCGGTCACCTGACCAACCTCGGCGATCCCAAGACGATCGAATTCCTCACCATGCGCATGCATCGGGCGCTCGACGTGGTGGAGCGGCACATGGCCGACCGGGAATGGGTCGTGGGCAACGCGCCGACCATCGCCGACATATCGATGTGCGGGTATTTCTTCTATGATGGCGAGCTAGGCTTCGAGTGGGCGCAATATCCCAACATGAAGGCATGGGTCGACAGGATCCGCGCGCTGCCGGGCTGGAAGCATCCCTACGATCTGATGCCTGGACACCCGATGCCGAGCGCGTCAGGATGACCTGATGACGTGAACTGGCTCGGATTTCCGCCAGACTTGCCAGGGTCGCGGCAGGATCGCACCACTTTCCCGCAGGATACGGAGATGGCACGGGAAGCACCCCACCGACACGACCACCATGACGGCGAGGGATCGGCGCTTTCCGAGACCGAACTCAGGGTGCGGGCGCTGGAATCGATGCTGATCGAGAAGGGCTACATCGATCCTGAAGCGCTCGACGTCCTGATCGAGATGTACGAGAGCCGCGTCGGACCACGGAACGGCGCGCGCGTCGTTGCCACGGCATGGTCCGATGACACCTTCAAGGCATGGCTCCTGGACGATGCCACCGCCGCCATCGCCTCGTTGGGCTACACGGGCCGCCAGGGCGAGCACATGCGGGTGGTGGAGAATACCCCGCACGTGCACAACATGGTCGTCTGTACCCTGTGCTCCTGTTATCCTTGGCCGGTGCTCGGGCTGCCTCCCGTCTGGTACAAGTCCCCGCCCTACCGCTCCCGTGCAGTCGCCGATCCGCGCGGTGTGCTCGAGGAGTTCGGCGTCCGCCTCGACCCCAACGTCGAGGTCCGGGTGTGGGATTCAACGGCGGAGATGCGGTATCTCGTGCTGCCCATGCGCCCTTCCGACACCGAAGGGTGGAGCGTGGACCGCCTGGCCGCGCTCGTCACGCGCGATTCGATGATCGGCACCGGACTGCCGCTCCCGCCGGATGCTGCCGGCACGGCCGCGCAATGAACGGCGCGCAGGATCTCGGCGGAATGCACGGCTTCGGGCCGGTCGTGCCGGAACCGGACGAACCCGTATTTCATGCGGAATGGGAGCGTCGCGCTTTTGCGATCACGCTCGCCGCAGGCGCGATGGGCGAGTGGAACCTGGACATGTCGCGCCATGCCCGCGAGTCCCTGCCGCCGGCCGAGTACCTGACGAAATCCTATTACGAGATCTGGCTCGCCGGGCTGGAACGGCTTCTGGTGGATCGCGGACTGGTGACGCCCGATGAACTCGAAAAGGGCTGCCAGCTGGTCGAACCCAAACCGGTGAACCGGGTACTGACTGCCGCTGCTGTGCCGACCGTTCTGGCACGCGGCGCGCCGGTCGAACGCGAGCCGTCCCGACCGGCCCGGTTCGCGGTAGGGGACCGGGTTCGGGCCCGCAACATACACCCCAGGCGCCACACGCGCCTCCCCCGATACGTTCGCGGGCACGTGGGCAAAATCGTGATCGTCCACGGCTGCCACGTGTTTCCGGATTCCCATGCCCATGGAACCGGCGAGGACCCGCAGTGGCTCTACTGTGTCCGGTTTGCGGCGCAGGAGCTGTGGGGGCCGGACGGCGGCGCCACGGACAGCGTTCATGTCGATCTGTGGGAGCCCTATCTTGAGCCGTCGTGAGACAGTCAGGCAGGCGCTCGAAGCCGTAGCCTCGATACCACGCGACGGCGACGGCCCGGTGTTCGCCGAACCATGGCAGGCGCAGGCATTCGCCATGGCCGTGACGCTCAACGAGCGCGGCTATTTCACCTGGCACGAGTGGACCGAGGTACTCGGCCGGACCATCACCGCCGCCGGGCCGCACACCCGCGCCGAGGATTACTATCTCCACTGGCTTTCGGCGCTGGAAACGATCGTCACCCGCAAGGCGCTGCTCGACGCTTCACAGCTGCACGAACGGCGCGACGCGTGGGACAGGGCGGCACGGGCCACGCCTCACGGCGAGCCGATCGAACTTGGCCGCGAGTGACCGCAAGCCCCCGTCAGGCGTGGGACGACGTGAGGTGCAGCCCGATCACGCCGGCGACAATCATGGCGACAAATCCGAGCTTCAGTGCCGTCATCGGCTCGCCGAACACGAGGTAGCCGACGATGACCACCAGGACCGTGCCCAGTCCTGACCAGATGGCGTAGGCCACGCCGACGTCAATGGTGCGCAAAGCGAATGACAGGAACAGGAAGCTCACCCCATAGACGGCAAGCGCAGAGGCGGCGAACGCCCACCGGGTAAACCCCTCCGACATCTTGAGCAGGGTAGTGCCGCCGACCTCGAAGACGATTGCTGCGGCGAGGAACATCCACTCCATGCTCGGCGCACCCTCCCTGTCCGCTAGACGCCCGTGTAGGGTTCTATCGGCGTACCGTCGCTGAACCGCGACAGCCGGAACGGCGACGGGTCGACCACCGGATCGGCGTCGGTCGCAAGCTCTGCGGCGAGCCGGCCGGCACCGGGACCGATACCAAAACCGTGTCCTGAAAAGCCGGTGGCGACGATGAGGCCCGGCAAGCTGCTGACCGGCGAGATCACCGGCACGACGTCGGGAGTGGCGTCGATCATCCCTGCCCACGATTCCGCCATGCGCGCACCGGAAAACACAGGAAACGTTTGCTGGAGGGTGCTCAGGGCGGTCGTCAGGAAATCATGGTCCGGTTCCGGATCGAGCACACGAACGCGTTCGAAGGGCGACGGTGAATCGAGCGACCAGCGTCCTGGCTGCATCAGTTCGTCCCAGAACCTGCGGCCGAGCCTGAGCCGCAGGCCCGCGCGCTGCATCCGGAACGCCGGCCAGAACTGCCGCATGTGGCGGAAGGTGTCGGGCACGATGTCCGCGGTTACCGAGATGCCGTTGGCTACCGTATATCCACCGTCCTGACGCCGCCGATAGGAGAAGCGCCCGCCATAGGTGCTGGTGGTCGGGCCGTCGAGCGGTGTCGTTCGCATCACCGACGCCACGACCTTGAGCTGGGGAAGGTCGATGCCGAGCGAGCGACAGAACAGTCCCGACCAGGCGCCTCCGGCAAGGATGACCGACGAGCAGGCAATCCGGCCCTTTTCCGTCACCACGCCGGAAACCCTTCCGCCGGACGTTTCCAGTCCGCGCACGGCGCAGTTCTGCATCACGGTGCCGCCCAGACGCCGGACCGCCCTGGCGATCGCTGGAGCCGCCTTGGATGGTTCGGCTCCACCGTCGGTCGCCGTGTAGAGACCGCCAAGCCACTTGCGGCCCGACTCGGGCACGAGATCCTCGACCTCGCGCGGACTCAGCAGCCTGGACCCGAACTGGTACGGACGCGCCTGCTCGAGCCAGTCCTCGAACCGCGCCAGTTCGTCCTCGGAGTCGATCAGGTACATGATCCCGCACTGCGTGAAGCCGGTATCCTGCTCGATGTCACGGTCGAGGCGCTGCCAGATCTCCAGCGACTCGCGGATCAGCGCGAACTCGCGGGGATCGCGCTTCTGCTTGCGCACCCAGCCCCAGTTGCGGCTGGACTGCTCGCCGGCCACGACCCCCTTTTCGCACAGGACAACCGAGACGCCACGGCGCGCCAGCCACCACGCAGCAGAGACGCCGATGATCCCGCCGCCGATCACCACCACGTCCGTCGCTGACGGAAGCGACGGGCTCGACTGAACACTATCGACGGGCGGCGACATCAGCCCGCCCTCGCGTCTGGGGTTGATCCCCTGCCCGGGCGGGTAGCCAGCGCCACGCCGACCGCGGTGATTCCGACACCGACGATTTCGACTGGGGTCATTTTCTCACCGAACAGTATGAAAGCCATGATGGCGGTCACGGGCGGGACGAGATAGAACAACCCGGTGACGCGCGACACTTCGCCAAACCGTATCAGCAACATGAGCAACGGTACCGCACCGACCGACAGGACGAGTACGAGCCAGGTGAGCGCGAACACGAGCTCTCCGGTCCAGTTCACGTGACCGGTTTCGAACAGGAGAACCGCCGGCATCGTCACCGCTAGCGCCGCTCCGTACTGAAACACTCCGGCGGTCCGCATGTCCTGACCCTGGCCGAACCGCTTCTGGTAGATGTTGGCTGCCGTTATGCCGACCAGCGCGGCGATGCACAGCGCCATGGCGACGCCGTCCCATGCCCAGCCGGCGTCGCCGGTAACACCCGTCTTGTTCCACACCACGAGCACCAGCCCGGCAAAGGCGGTGATGCTGCCGAGCCATTGCATTGCAGAGACGCGTTCGGCCAGCAGCGGACCTGCCGCGAGCGCGGCGAGTATCGGCTGAATGCCGACGATGAGGGCCGAAAGACCGACCGGCATGCCGCGCGCGATTGCGGCGAACACCCCGCCCAGGTAGACGCCGTGCAGCATGGTACCGACGACAGAAGCGTGAAGGGCCTCCCGCGGACGGGGCCACGGCGCCCGCCAGAGGATCGCAATCGCGACGAACAGCAGCACGGCCAGTCCGAATCGCCACGCGAGGAATGTCATCGGCTCAGCGTGCGGCAATCCCATCCCGGCACCGATGAAGCCGGTGGACCACAGCAACACGAACAGCCCAGGGGTCAGCCCGAGCCAGGCCGGAGCCGCAGTTCCGGCAGCTGATCGCGTTTGGTGCGTCAGGGTCATCCGCTCCTGCATTCGACGACGCCGGCGGGTCGCCGCCCCGCGAGCGGAACGCCAGCCTCGCGACAACGGTTACAGCCTTGGCGGCGGCCAGCGCAACTGTTATGAGCGCGCCGCAGCAATAGCTCTGAGACGATGGACGCCAAGGCCGAGAGGGAAAGCGTTCGCGACGGTCGAAAGTCCGCGCGGATCCTGAGCGAGCATCCCGAGGACCTGCTGTATGGCAGGAGCTGGCGCGTGGCCTGGGCCATCCTGCGCGAGGCCCTGCTCAGGTTGTGGGACGACGAGGCGCTGCCGCTCGCCGGCAATATTGCATTCCGCGCAATACTCGCGATTTTCCCGTTCCTCATCTTCGTCAGTTCGGTTACCGCCTTTCTCGGCGACCAGGGCATGGCCGACCGCCTCATCGCCTTCCTCATCACGATCGTGCCACCGGATGTCGTCGGTCCGCTCGCCGCCGAGATCCGCACGGTGATGACCGTGCAGCGCGGCGACATTCTCAGCGTCGGCGTGCTGCTGACGCTCTGGTTTGCCGTCGGTGGAGTCGACAGCGTTCGCGTCGGCCTCAATCGCGCCTATGGCGTCCGCGAGCACCGGTCGACACTGAAGCTCTATCTGCTCTACATGGTGGTGGTATTAGGCGGCACGTTCGTACTGGTGGCCGTAGCCTATCTGCTCGTGCTTGCGCCCGTGATCGGCGCGCTGGCGCACCGGTTGGTGCCGGAATTCGAGCCCGCCTCGGTGACGTTCGAACTCATCCGCCTGCCTGCCGCTGCCGTGATCCTTACCTTGGCCCTGTTCGCGGCACACGCCGTCCTGCCGGCGCGCTGGCACCGATTTTCCAGCATCTGGCCTGGCGTGGTGCTGACCGTCATCGTCTGGATGATGCTCGGCGGCGCATTCTCCATCTATCTGACGCGGTTCGCGAACTACGCCAGCTATTACGCCGGTCTTGCCGGGGTGATGGCGGCGTTGTTCTTTGTCTATCTCGCCGCGCTGGTGCTGATATTCGGGGGCGAGATCAACCGTGCCATACGGATCCGCCGCCTTGGCCAGGCCTTTGGGCAGGACGAGTGACAGGGGCGGTCAGCCGCCGCAGGCCTCGATCACGTCGTCGAATGTCTTCAGCCCTGGCCGCGGCGCGTTGACGAGGACGGCCATGTTGCCGGGGCGGTGCTGGTTCTTCCACATGCGCGTGTGCGCCTTGGGGATGTCGGCCCAGCCGTACACTTCCGACATGCACGGATCGATCCGGCGATCGATCACCAGCCGGTTGGCCTGGCTCGCCTGCTTGAGATGTGCGAAATGCGATCCCTGGATCCGCTTCTGGTGCATCCAGACGTACCGGGCGTCCATGGTCAGCTTGTAGCCGGTGGTGCCGGCACAGAACACCACCATGCCTCCCCGTTTCACGACGAAGCAGGAAACCGGGAACGTTGCCTCCCCGGGATGCTCGAAAACGAAGTCGACGTTGATGCCCTTGCCGGTGAAGTCCCAGATCGCCTTGCCAAACCGGCGAGTCTCCTTGAGCCAGGTTGCATACTCGTCGCTGCCGATCGCCGGCATCTCGCCCCAGCAGGCGAATTCATTGCGGTTTATGGTGCCCCTGGCGCCGAGCTGGAGCACGAAATCCCGCTTGGAGTCGTCGGAGATCACGCCTATCGCATGAGCGCCGGCTGTCGCGACGAGCTGCACCGCCATCGAGCCGAGGCCGCCGGACGCACCCCACACCAGCACGTTGTGGCCGGGCCTCAGGATGTGTGGCCGGTGGCCGAACAGCATCCGATAGGCAGTGGCAAGCGTCAGGACATAGCAGGCTGATTCCTCCCAGGTGAGGTGCTTCGGCCGCGGCAGCAGTTGCCGCGCCTGAACACGGCAGAACTGGGCAAACGAGCCGTCCGGCGTCTCGTAGCCCCAGATGCGCTGAGTCGGTGACAGCATTGGATCACCGCCGTTGCACTCCTCGTCGTCACCGTCGTCCTGGTTGCAATGAATCACCACCTCATCGCCCACCCGCCAGCGGGTCACCCTGGAACCGACGGCCCAGACGATGCCGGCCGCATCGGACCCGGCGACGTGGAAGGGGTTGTTATGGATGTCGATTGTCGAAACGGGCTTGCCCAGTGCCGCCCAGACACCGTTGTAGTTGACGCCCGCCGCCATCACCAGGACAAGCACCTCGGTGGAGTCGAGTTGCCACGTGGGCACGACCTCGACCTTCATCGCCTCGTCGGGCGGGCCGTGGCGATCCTGACGGATGGTCCAGGCGTACATCTTTCCCGGAACATGCCCAAGGGGGGGAATCTCGCCGATCTCGTAGAGGTCCCGGGCGGTCCCTGTCGGTCCGATCGACGCGGCGGTCTCGAGCGGCATGGCGCGACCTCTCGCGTTCCGTGGGGCAGTGTTGCGACCGTTGTAATCCATTTTGCACCGCAACAAAAGAGGCTTCCGGGAGGTTACGGCATTTTGCGTTGCAACAAGCTGTGCTAGGTGTAGACGCAGGGTGCTCCGTCGAGGAAACGAGTTCATGACGCAGCCCGACCGCGACCGGCCGTGGATCTTCCGCACCTATGCGGGCCATTCCACGCCCGCCGCCTCGAACGCGCTCTACAGGCAGAACCTCGCCAAGGGCCAGACCGGCCTGTCCATCGCCTTCGATCTTCCGACGCAGACCGGCATCGACGCCGATCATCCGCTCGCTCGCCACGAGGTCGGCAAGGTCGGCGTACCGATCTCGAACCTCGGCGACATGCGCATGCTGCTCGATGGCATCGCGCTTGATGCCATGAACACCTCGATGACCATCAACGCCACCGCACCGTGGCTTCTGGCGCTCTACGTGGCGGTGGCCGACGAACAGGGTGCCGATCGCGCCAGACTTGCCGGGACGACCCAGAACGACATTCTGAAGGAGTATCTCTCCCGCGGCACCTACATCTTTCCTCCCGGGCCGTCGATGCGCCTCGTCAGCGACGTCATCGCCTACACCAGCGCGGAAATGCCGAAGTGGAACCCGGTGAACGTGTGCTCGTATCATTTGCAGGAGGCAGGTGCGACGCCGGTGCAGGAGCTCGCCTTCGCGCTTGCAAACGCGTGTGCGGTACTCGATTGCGTGCGCGCCTCGGGACAGGTGGAACCCGACAGGTTCCCCGCCGTGGTCGGTCGCATCAGCTTCTTCGTCAATGCAGGCATCCGCTTCGTCACCGAACTGTGCAAGATGCGGGCATTCGTCGAGCTGTGGGACGAGATCACGGCCGAACGCTATGGCATCGAGGATCCCGCGCTCAGGCGGTTCCGGTACGGTGTTCAGGTAAACTCGCTCGGACTGACCGAACAGCAACCCGAGAACAACGTCTGCCGCATTCTCCTCGAAATGCTGGCGGTGACGCTGTCGAAGGATGCCCGCGCCCGTGCCGTCCAGTTGCCGGCGTGGAACGAGGCGCTCGGTCTTCCGCGGCCTTGGGACCAGCAATGGTCGCTCAGGATGCAGCAGATTCTCGCCTACGAGACCGATCTGCTGGAGTATGGAGACATCTTTGCCGGCTCCGCCGAGATTGCCCGCAAGGTCACCCAACTAAAGGCCGAGGCAAGGGACCTGTTCGCCGACATTGAGGCGAGGGGCGGTGCCGTGGCGGCGGTGGAGCAGGGATACATGAAGCGCGCCCTGGTCGAGTCGAACGCACGGCGCCTCGCTGCCATCGAGGCGGGCGAGCAGGTCGTCGCCGGTGTCAATGCGTTCACGGAAAGCGAGCCGTCGCCGCTCGTCGCGAGCCTCCGGGAGTCCGCCCTTGCCGTCGCGCCGGAGGTCGAACGCGAGCAGGTCGAACGTCTTGCCGCGTGGCGAAACAGCCGCGATGCCGGAGCCGTGCGGTCGGCGCTGGCAGATCTCCGCGCCGCCGCACAGGAAGGCCGCAACATCATGGAGCCCTCCATTGCCGCGGCGAAGGCGGGCGTGACCACCGGCGAATGGGGAGGCGTGTTGCGCGAGGTGTTCGGCGAGTACCGCGCTCCGACCGGCATCGGTGGGCCCGTGGCAACCGGCGGCGATAGCGGCGCCAGGCAACTGCGCGAAGCGGTGGAAGAGGTCTCGCGCCGACTCGGGCGGCGGCTGAAGATCCTGATCGGCAAGCCTGGCCTCGACGGCCATTCGAACGGCGCCGAGCAGATCGCGCTCCGGGCGCGGGACTGCGGAATGGAGGTGGTCTACGACGGCATTCGCGTTACCCCCGACCGGCTCGTCCGTACCGCACTCGAGGAGGATGTTCACCTGATCGGACTGTCGATCCTGTCGGGCTCCCACGTCGCTCTGGTGAACGCCGTAATGGATGGCCTTGCCCGCGAGCAGCTCGCCATTCCGGTGGTCGTCGGCGGTATCGTTCCGCCGTCGGATGCCGATCGGCTCCGCAAGGCAGGAGTCGCCGCTGTCTACACGCCGCGGGACTACGCGATCGATGCAATCCTTGCCGACATGATCGCGATTGCGGATCGCGAGGCCCGCGCCGGCAGCGGTTGACTCACCGACTGGTGGCGGCGCGCTACATGTGAATGGCGCGCCCTTCGACGGCCATCGCGGCTTCCTTCACCGCCTCGGTGAGCGTCGGATGAGCGTGGCAGGTGCGGGCGATATCTTCCGCTGAGCCACCGAACTCCATGACCGCAGCAGCTTCGGCAATCATTTCGCTCGCCACGGCCGAGATGATGTGAACGCCGAGAACGCGATCGGTTCGCGCGTCCGCCAGCACCTTCACGAAGCCGTCGGTGGTCTGGTTGACCTTGGCGCGCGAGTTGGCGGTAAAGGGGAACTTGCCCGACCGGTACTCGATGCCGGCTTCCTTGAGTTCTTCCTCGGTCCGGCCGACGGAGGCGATTTCCGGCATCGTATAGACGACGTTTGGGATCACCTCGTAGTTCACGTGACCCGCCTGTCCGGCGATCAACTCGGCGACGGCGATGCCCTCGTCTTCGGCCTTGTGCGCCAGCATGGGGCCGCGCACCACGTCGCCGATCGCGTAGATACCCTCCACGCTGGTCCGGAAGCGGTCGTCGATCACGACGCGCCCACGGTCGTCCCGTTCCACGCCGGCTTCCTCGAGCCCGAGACCTTCGGTGTACGGCGTCCGACCTATGGACACGAGAACGACGTCCGCCTCGACGGTCTCGGCTTCTCCGCCGGCGGCGGGCTCCACGGTGACCGCGAGCGCCTTCTTGACCGGCTTGATTGCGGTAACCTTGGAGGAAAGACGCAATTCGGCACCCTGCTTCCTGAGCGTGCGCTGGAATGTCTTGGCCACCTCGTCGTCCATCCCCGGCAGGATGCGGTCGAGAAACTCGACGAAGGTGACCTTCGAACCGAGCCGCCGCCAGACCGAGCCGAGTTCGAGCCCGATGACACCCGCACCGATCACCAGCAGCCGCTTCGGCACCTCCTCGAGCGCAAGGGCGCCAGTGGATGACACGATGCGCTTCTCGTCGATCTCGATCCCCTTCAGCCGGGCGACATCGGAGCCGGTGGCAATGACGATGTTCGTCGCCTCGAGCGTCTCCTTGTTTTCGCCGTCTCCGGTTACTTCCACCTTCCCGCGCGCGAGGATGCGGCCGCTTCCATGATAGGCGGTGATCTTGTTCTTCTTGAACAGGAACTCGATGCCCTTGACGTTGCCGGAGATGCCTTCCTCCTTGAACGCCATCATCGCCTTGAGGTCGAGCTTCGGCTTGCCGGTCACAACGCCCATGCGAGCGAGCGCGTGCCCCGCTTCCTCGAACCGCTCGGAGGCGTGAAGCAACGCCTTTGACGGAATGCATCCGACGTTCAGGCAGGTGCCGCCATGGGTGGCGCGCTTCTCGACGACAGCGACCTTCATGCCCAGCTGCGCCGCGCGGATGGCGCACACGTACCCACCGGGACCGGTGCCGATGACGATCAGGTCGTACTGGCTCATAGGTCAAGCACCATGCGTTGCGGATCCTCGAGCGTCTCCTTGACCCGTACCAGGAACGTCACTGCCTCCCGGCCGTCGACGATGCGGTGGTCATAGGAGAGCGCGAGATACATCATCGGCCGGATTGCAATTTCGCCGCCGACGACCATCGGTCTCTCCTGGATCTTGTGCATGCCCAGGATCCCTGACTGCGGTGCGTTGAGGATCGGCGTCGACATCAACGAGCCGTAGACGCCGCCGTTGGAGATGGTGAAGGTCCCCCCCTGCATGTCGTCTATCGACAGGGTGCCTTCGCGGGCGCGCGCTGCGAGCTCGTTGATCGTCTTCTCGATTTCCGCAAGCGACATGCGATCGGCATCGCGGACGACCGGTACCACGAGACCTCGGTCGGTACCGACCGCAATACCGATGTGGTAGTAGTTCTTGTAGACGATATCGGTGCCGTCGATCTGGGCATTGACGACCGGGATTTCCTTGAGCGCGACGCAGCACGCCTTCACGAAGAAGCTCATGAACCCGAGCTTCACGCCGTGCTTGCGCTCGAAGAGGTCCTTGTACTGCCGGCGCTGTTGCATCACGGCCGTCATGTCCACCTCGTTGAAGGTGGTGAGCATGGCGGCGGTTTCCTGCGCCTGCTTCAACCGACGCGCGATGGTCTGGCGGAGGCGGGTCATGCGGACCCGTTCCTCACGGGCCGCGTCGGCGTCGGTGGCGGGCGTGCGTACGCCGGGCTGCGGCGCTTCCGCCCGCGGCTCGGCGCCACGAGCCTCCTCGAGATGCTCGATCACGTCGCCCTTGAGGATGCGACCCTCCTTGCCGCTGCCTCGTACCTGCGAAGGATCGACCCCGCTTTCCTGCAGCAGCTTCCGCACCGCAGGCGACAGCACCTGACCCGGGCCGGCACCGGCTGCGCTTTCGTGCGCCGGCGACTGGCTTTCGACCGTGCGCTCGGGCGTTGCCGCACCGTCGTCGCCCTTCTGAGTAGGCGAAGCGCGTTCTGCCTGGGGCTCCGCCGTCTCCGCGGCAGCTGACTTCCTGGCGGCAGGGGCAGCTGCCTGCCCCTCCTGTATGGCGCCAAGAATGCCGCCCACCTCGACCGTTTCGCCCTCGGCCACGGCGATGTTGGACAGCACGCCCGCTACCGGCGCCGGTACTTCGAGTGTGACCTTGTCGGTCTCGAGTTCCACCAGCGGTTCATCGACCGCTACGGCTTCGCCCTCCTTCTTCAACCACTTTGCGATAGTTGCCTCGGTCACCGATTCACCGAGTGCCGGCACGCGTATCTCAATTGCCATTCGTGGCCTCGCAGTCCTCACCCGGTCCCGGGTGTGCCGTCATTTCGCAAATGCCTCATCGAGCAGGGCCCTCAGTTCCTGCAGGTGCTTGGCCATCAGGCCGGTGGCGGTTGCCGCCGATGCAGGGCGACCGACATACCGGAGCCTGCGGTGTCTGGCATCGATATGGTTCAGCACCCACTCAAGATACGGATCGACAAACGTCCAGGCGCCCATGTTCTTGGGTTCTTCCTGACACCAGACCATCTCCGCCTGCGGAAACCGCCCCAGTTCGGTGACGAGCGCGCGCACGGGGAATGGATAAAGCTGTTCGACCCGCATCAGGTAGACGTCATCGATTCCGCGCTGCTCGCGCTCCTCGTAAAGGTCGTAGTAGACCTTGCCGGAGCACAGGATGACGCGTCGGATTTCGCTGTCGGGCTTCAGCTTGATCTTCTGGTCGGGCAGATGTTCGGCATCGTCCCAGAGCACCCGATGGAAGCTCGCTTCCGGTCCGAACTCCTCGAGGCGCGAAACCACCCGCTTGTGCCGCAGCAGCGACTTCGGCGTCATCAGGACGAGCGGCTTGCGGAAGTCCCGCTTGAGCTGTCTCCGCAGGATGTGGAAGTAGTTCATCGGCGTGGTGCAGTTGGCGACCTGCCAGTTGTCCTCGGCGGACAGCTGCAGGAACCGCTCGAGCCGCGCCGACGAATGTTCGGGACCTTGCCCCTCGTACCCGTGCGGCAGCAGCATGACGAGGCCCGACATCCTGAGCCACTTTCGCTCGGCGCTGGAGATGAACTGGTCAATGACGACCTGGGCCCCGTTGACGAAATCCCCGAACTGAGCCTCCCACAGCACCAACGCGTTCGGCTCGGCGAGAGAGTAACCGTACTCGAAACCGAGGACCGCTTCTTCCGACAGCATCGAATTGATGACTTCGAAGCGGGCGCGGCCGTCGGAGACGTTGTTTATCGGGACATAGCGGCGCTCATCCTCCTGGTCGATCAGCACCGCGTGACGCTGGGAGAAGGTGCCGCGCTCGGAGTCCTGGCCGGAAAGGCGCACCGGGTAGCCCTCGGCGATCAGCGATGCGAAGGCAAGCTGTTCCGCTGTTGCCCAGTCGATGCCGGCGCCTTCCTCGGTCGACCTGCGCCGGTTCTCGAAAATCCGCTTGATCGTACGATGCGCACGGAAATCCTGCGGGATTTCGGTGATCTTGCGGTTGATCTCCCGGAGCGTGTCGAGGCTCACGCCGGTCTGGCCGCGTCGCGGGCCCTCATCTTCCGGCCGCCTCAGGCCGGCCCACCGCCCGTCCAGCCAGTCGGCCTTGTTCGGACGATAGCCGTCCGCCGCCTCGAGTTCTTCCTCGAGCCTGCGCCGGTAGCGGGCTTTTTCCTCTGCGACCCACCCGTCGTCGATCACGCCTTCGCGGACGAGCCGCTCACCGTAAACCTGAACGACGGTGGGGTGTTCGGCAATCCGCCGGTACATGATCGGCTGCGTGAACGACGGCTCGTCGGTCTCGTTGTGGCCGAACCGTCGATAGCAGAACATGTCGATCACCACCGGCTTGTGGAATTGCTGGCGGAATTCGGTGGCGATCTTGGCAGCGTACACGACCGCTTCGGGGTCGTCGCCGTTCACGTGGAAGATCGGCGCCTGGACCATCTTGGCGACGTCGGACGGATACGGTGACGAGCGAGCATGAATGGGGCTGGTCGTGAACCCGATCTGGTTGTTGATGATGAAGTGGACCGAGCCGCCGGATCTGTGGCCGCGCAGCCCCGAGAGCCCCAGGCACTCCGCCACCACACCCTGGCCGGCGAATGCTGCGTCCCCGTGCAGCAGCAGCGGCAGCACCGAAGTCCTGGTCTCGTCATTGCGCTGATCCTGCTTGGCGCGCGCCTTGCCGAGCACCACGGGGTCGACGATCTCGAGATGCGACGGATTGGCGGTCAGCGACAGATGGACGGAATTGCCGTCGAATTCGCGGTCCGACGACGTGCCGAGATGATACTTGACGTCGCCCGAGCCTTCGACCTGCTCCGGATTGCAGGAACCGCCCTTGAACTCGTGGAAGATGGCACGGAACGGCTTGCCCATCACGTTGGCCAGCACGTTGAGCCGGCCGCGATGCGCCATTCCGATGACGATCTCGCGAACGCCGAGATGGCCGCCGCGCTTTATGATCTGCTCCAGCGCCGGCACCATGGATTCGCCGCCGTCGAGGCCGAAGCGCTTGGTTCCGGTGTACTTGACGTTGAGGAAGTTTTCGAACCCCTCCGCTTCGATCAGCTTGCGCAGGATTGCCCGCTTGCCTTCCGGCGTGAACGAGATTTCCTTGTCCGGCCCTTCGATGCGTTCCTGGATCCAGGCCTTCTCGCCTGGATCCGAGATGTGCATGAACTCAACGCCCAGGGTTGAGCAGTACGTGCGGCGCAGGATGTCGAGCATCTCCCGCACCGTCGCCATTTCCATGCCGAGCACGTGGTCGATGAAGATCGGCCGATCGAGGTCCTCCGGTCCGAACCCGTAGGTCTCCGGCTGAAGCTCCGGATGTTCGGTCTTCGCCCACAGCTTGAGCGGATCGAGATCGGCGACGAGGTGGCCGCGGATACGGAAGGCGCGGATCATCATCAGCGCCCGGACGGAATCCAGAGTCGCGCGGCGGATTTCCTGTTCGCTGAGCGGCGGCCCGTGGCGCTGCGCTCGCTCGCCGATCTTGTCTGCGATCGACCGCTCGTAGGCCGGCCAGTTGCTGTCCAGGGCGCTGACCAGCTCACCGTTCATCGGCAACGGCCAGTCCGTCCGTTCCCATGACGGGCCACGGGCGCTGGCGATCACGTCATCGCGATCGTCCTCGAGTTCGGCAAAGAACGAACGCCATTCAGGATCCACCGACTCCGGATCCTGCGAGTAACGGGCATGGAGTTGCTCGATAAACTGAGCGTTGCCGCCATAAAGGAACGAAGTTCGCTCGAAGACGTCGTTCAGCCTGTCCTTAGCCATCGCCAGCTCGCACGGAGCGCGCGCTCCGCATCGCGGTTGCAAGTGTGAATTCCGGCTTTCGGAATACCCGAAAAGTGTGCCTAACCATTTAAGACTTCAAGCAGCGTAGTTCCAAGGCCGGCCGGCGAGTCGGCGACCGCGATGCCGGCGCTACGCATCGCTTCGATCTTGTCTTCGGCTCCACCCTTGCCGCCGGAGATGATGGCACCGGCATGGCCCATCCTGCGGCCCGGCGGTGCGGTGACCCCGGCGATGAAGCCGACGACGGGCTTCTTCGTCTTCGACTGGCGGATGAAATCGGCTGCATCCTCTTCCGCGGTGCCGCCGATCTCGCCGATCATGATGATGGAGTGGGTATCCGGATCGGCCAGAAACATCTCCAGGCAGTCAATGAAGTTCGTACCGTTGACGGGATCGCCACCGATGCCGATGCAGGTCGACTGGCCAAGCCCGACGTTCGTGGTCTGGAACACCGCCTCATAGGTCAGGGTTCCCGACCGCGACACAATCCCGACCGACCCCGCCTTGTGGATGTGACCGGGCATGATGCCGATCTTGCACTGTTCGGGAGTGATGATGCCGGGACAGTTGGGTCCGATGAGGCGGGTGCGCGAGCCCTGCAGCGTCCGCTTCACCCTGACCATGTCCAGAACCGGAATGCCTTCTGTTATGCAGACGACAAGCGGGATCTCCGCTGCAATCGCCTCGAGAATCGCATCGGCGGCGAACGGCGGTGGCACATATATGACACTGGCGTCGGCCTGTGTCGCGGCCCGTGCCTCAGCGACGGTATCGAAGATCGGCAGGCCCAGATGTTCGGTTCCGCCCTTCCCCGGCGTGACACCGCCCACCATGCGCGTTCCGTAGGCAATTGCCTGTTCGGTGTGAAAGGTGCCGGTCTTGCCGGTGATCCCCTGGCAGATGACTCTTGTATTCCTGTCGACGAGAACGGACATCGATCCTTAACTCTCCGTAAACGGATGGGTCAGGCCGCCTGCTTCACGGCGGCGACAATCTTGCGTGCCGCATCGTCGAGGTCGTCGGCGGCGATGACATTGAGGCCGGACTGCGAGATGATGCTCTTGCCCTTCTCGACATTGGTGCCTTCGAGGCGAACCACGAGTGGCACCTGCAGCCCCACTTCCTTGACGGCGGCGACCACGCCCTCGGCGATCACGTCGCACCGCATGATGCCGCCGAAGATGTTCACCAGAATTCCCTGCACGTTGGGGTCCGCCGTGATGATCTTGAACGCGGCGGTCACCTTCTCCTTTGTTGCGCCGCCACCAACGTCGAGGAAATTGGCCGGCTCGGCACCGTACAGCTTGATGATGTCCATGGTTGCCATCGCAAGGCCGGCGCCGTTCACCATGCAGCCGATATTGCCGTCGAGCGCGATGTAGGAGAGGTCGTGCTCGGATGCCTCGATCTCCTTTTCGTCTTCTTCCGTCTTGTCGCGCAGTTCGACTATGTCCGGATGACGATAGAGAGCATTGTCATCGAAGTTCACCTTGGCGTCGAGACAGACGAGATCCCCGGAGCCGGTGACCACGAGTGGGTTGATCTCGAGCAGACTCATGTCCTTGTCGAGGAACGCCCTATACAGCCCCTCGATGAGCTTCACGCATTGCTTGACCTGTGCGTCCTCAAGCTTCAGCGCATAGGCGATGTCGCGCCCGACGTAAGGGCTGAAACCCGCAGCCGGGTCGACGGTGATGGTGAAGATCTTCTCCGGCGTCTCACGTGCGACTTCCTCGATGTCCATCCCGCCTTCGGTCGACGCGATGAAGGCCACGCGCGAGGTGGCGCGATCGACAAGACAGGAAAGGTAGAGCTCGCGCGCGATGTCGCCGCCTTCCTCGATATACAGACGGCGGACGATCCGGCCCTGGGGGCCTGTCTGATGCGTCACCAGGTTCATGCCGAGCATGCGTTCGGCCTCGGCACGGACGTCGTCGATCGACTTCACGACCTTGACGCCGCCGCCCTTGCCGCGGCCGCCGGCATGGATCTGGGCCTTGACCACCCAGACCGGTCCGCCAAGCGACTGTGCTGCTGCGACCGCTTCATCGACCGAGAACGCCGCCTGTCCTCGCGGCACCGGCACGCCGTAGCTGCGAAGGACTTCCTTCGCCTGATGTTCGTGTATGTTCATGAAGTCGTTCCAGATTGGTTGGAGCTGGAGGCTTCGGCACCGACGTGGCGGTGCCGAGGTGTTATAGCATCGCCGGTTGTGGCCGCAAGCTCACGCGGCCCGGCGGGTCGGGACTAGTCGGCAAGCGCAGGATTAATATCGCGACAGGCCTTGATCAGCCCCTCGACCGACTTGACCGATTTGCGGAATGCGGCCTTCTCCTCGCGGTCGAGCTTGATCTCGACGACGCGTTCGACACCGCCCGCGCCGATCACGACCGGTACGCCGACATAAAGTCCCTTGACGCCGTACTGGCCGTCGAGCCAGGCGGCGCAGGGGAGCACACGACGCTTGTCCTTGAGGTATGACTCCGCCATGGCAATGGCAGCGCTCGCCGGTGCATAGTAGGCGGAGCCGGTCTTCAGCAGACCAACGATCTCCGCACCGCCATCGCGGGTGCGCTGGATGATCTCGTCGATGCGCTTGGCGGTCGTCCACTTCATCGCGACGAGGTCGGGCAGCGGAATCCCGGCGACCGTCGAGTAGCGCGCGAGCGGCACCATCGTGTCGCCGTGGCCGCCGAGTACGAAGGCCGTCACATCCTCGACGGACACCCTGAATTCTTCGGCAAGGAAGTAGCGGAAGCGGGCCGAGTCGAGCACGCCGGCCATGCCCACGACATGCGACGTCGGCAGTCCCGACAACTTCTGCAGCGCCCAAACCATGGCGTCGAGCGGATTGGTGATGCAGATGACGAAGGCGTTTGGCGCATACTTGCGGATCCCCGCGCCCACCTGTTCCATCACCTTCAGGTTCACCTCGAGGAGGTCGTCCCGGCTCATGCCTGGCTTGCGGGGGACACCGGCGGTCACGATCACCACGTCGGCTCCCTCGAGCGAGGCGTATCGGTTGGTGCCGATCATCGTCGCATCGAAGCCCTCGATCGCCGACGCCTGCGAGATGTCGAGCGTCTTTCCCTGCGGCAGCCCGTCGACGATGTCGAACATCACGACGTCTCCGAGTTCCTTGAGCCCGGCAATATGGGCGAGAGTGCCACCGATCATCCCGCCGCCGACAAGTGCGATCTTGTGTCGAGCCATGCCGCTTCCCCTCAAATCTGACGTCCCCGGCGCCCCGGTCAGGCGGGGTGTATCCCGATTACCCCGTACAGACAAGCTGCCCGACCATTCGACGAAAGTCAGACGCCATGCCCGAGTGCCAGGTATCGGGCCGACTGCATCTCCACGAGCCGTGACGCCGTACGCGCGAATTCGTCGGCGCCAGGACCCTCGACGTAAAGCTCGTCGGGCATCACCGCTGCAGACACGATGAGCTTCACCCGGTGTTCGTAGAAGGTATCGACCAGCGTCGTGAACCGGCGCGCGGCGCTGCTGTCCTGCCGTCCCAGCTGCGGAATGTCGTCAATCAAGACGGTATGGAAGCTGCGCGCGATCTTGAGGTAATCGGCCGCTCCCCGAGGGCTCTCGCAGAGGTCGCTGAAGGAAAAGCGCGCCACGCCCCACGCCGCCTCGGGGACCTCGATGACGCGTCCCTTCAACTCGAGAATGCGCGGCTCGCCGCAGGCCCGATCGGTGAGACGATGCCAAGCATCCTGCATCCGCTGTCTGCTTTCGGCATCGAGCGGCGTGTAATAGACCGGCATGCCCTTCAGCCGGCTAAGCCGGTAATCGGTGTCACCGCCGAGCACGACCACGTCCATGCGCTCTTCGATCAATCGGATGAACGGCAGGAACAGCCCGCGGTTGAGCCCATTCTCATACAGCCTGTCGGGGGCAAGATTGGAGGTTGCCACGACGACCACGCCTCTTGAAAGCAACCCCTGGAACAGGCGGCCGAGGATCATGGCATCGGTGATGTCGGTGACCTGGAATTCGTCGAAGCACAGGAGCGTGGCGTTGTCGGCAATCTCGGCGGCCACGTCCGGTATCGGATCGGCGCGCTCGACCGAATTCATCCGCCGTCCGATTCGCCACTTGTGAATGCGCTCATGGACATCCTGCATGAACTCGTGGAAATGCGCGCGTTGCTTGTCGGCGATGGGCGCTCCTGCAAAGAAGAGATCCATGAGCATGGACTTGCCGCGCCCGACGCCACCATGAATGTAGATGCCACGCGGTGGTACAACGCGGCGCCGAAGACTGAGAAGCCGTCCAATTCCCGTCGTGCGCATCGGCCGATAGCCGGCCAGCGCATCCGCCAGTGCCGACAGGCGGGTCACGATCTGTGCCTGGTGCGGATCGGGTGTGAGTTCGCCCTGAGCGACGAGCTCGCGGTACCGCGCCATCGCGCCCGTACCCGCGAGCGGGCGGGAATGAGCACCGTCGTCAGCCGCGGGCGAGAACCGCATCGACGACCTTGCCCTCGCAGCCATCGGGATCTGTCCGCGAAGCGGTGTCGAACCAGCTCAAGGCGGCCTCGCCGAGAGGAACCGCCAGACCGGCTGCATGCGCCAGTTCCACGCCATACGCGGCATCCTTGCGCCGCAGCGCAGCCGTGAAGGTCGGTTCGTCGAAGCTGCGCCGCGCCATCCTGGCAGCATGGCGAACAACCTGCGGACTGGCTGCCGTACCGGCCACGATCGCCTCAGCGACCGTTTCGCCATCCAGCCCGAGCCGTTGGGCCAGCGCCATGCCTTCCGCGAGGCCGGCAATCTGTACCGCCCCCATCAGGTTGATCAGTAGCTTGTAGGCGGTCCCCGCGCCGACCTCTCCGAACCGGAAGATGCGGCTGGAAATCGGCTCCAGCAGCGGTCGCGCGGCCTCGATGTCGTCGATGCATGCGCCGACGAGAAGCGTCAGCGTACCGGCGGCGGCGGCATCCGGCAGCCCCGTCACCGGACAATCGATGTACCGTGCCCCTGTTTCACGGGCGGCGCTTGCCAACTGCTGCACATGCGCCGCCGACAGCGTGGAGCACTCGATCGCAAATGCGTTGCGCCGGATCGATGCCAGTGCGCCATCAGGTCCCTGCCACACCGCGCGCGATGCGGCGTCGTCGGCGACCATCGCAAACACGGCATCGGCGTTCTCGGCTGCGTCACGCGGCGTTGCGGCGAGCCGTCCGCCGGCGGCGACCAGGCCGTCCGCCTTTCCGGGCGAACGATTCCACAGTGTTACCCCGTGGCCGGCGGACAGCAGGCAGCCCGCCATGCCTCTGCCCATCCGGCCAAGACCGAGAAATGCAACCTTCATCGTCTGCGAAGCGCTCGTGCGACCCCTCAGCTCATCGTCGGGATGACGAACTCCGATCCTTCCTTGACGCCGGATGGCCAACGCGACGTGATTGTCTTCGTCTTGGTGTAGAAACGGATTGAATCCGGTCCGTGCTGGTTGAGGTCGCCGAACATCGAGCGCTTCCAGCCGCCGAACGTGTGATAGGCGAGCGGGACCGGGATCGGCACGTTGACGCCAACCATGCCGACGTTGACCCGCGATGAGAAATCTCGCGCCGTATCACCGTCGCGGGTGAAGATGGCAACACCGTTCCCGTATTCGTGCCGGGACGGCAGCGCGAGAGCCTCGTCATAGTCCTTTGCGCGCACCACGGACAGGACGGGTCCGAATATCTCTTCCTTGTAGATGCGCATGTCCGGGGTCACCCGATCGAACAGGCACCCGCCCATGAAATAGCCGTTCTCGTAGCCTTGCATCGTGAAGCCGCGGCCATCGACCAGCAGTTCGGCTCCTTCCTGGACTCCGAGGTCGACATAGGACTTCACCCTTTCGAGGTGTTGGCGCGTCACCAGCGGACCGTAATCGGCCTCGCGATCAGTCGAGGGGCCGATCTTGAGGCCCTCGACCCTCGGGATCAGGCGCTCGACGAGCAGGTCGGCCGTCTTCTCTCCTACCGGCACCGCGACCGAAACGGCCATGCAGCGTTCTCCGGCGGATCCGTACCCAGCGCCGATGAGAGCGTCGATCGCCTGATCCATGTCGGCATCCGGCATGATGATCATGTGGTTCTTCGCACCGCCGAAGCACTGCACGCGCTTCCCGTGTGCCGCACCCGTCTTGTAGACGTACTCGGCGATCGGCGTGGAACCGACGAATCCCACCGCCTGGATGTCGGGATCGGCGAGAATGGTATCGACAGCTTCCTTGTCGCCGTTGACCACGTTCAGGATGCCTTCCGGCAATCCCGCCTCGATCATCAGTTCGGCCAGGCGCATCGGCACCGACGGATCGCGCTCGGAGGGCTTGAGGATGAAGGCATTGCCGCAGGCGATGGCGGGAGCGAATTTCCACATCGGGATCATGGCGGGGAAGTTGAACGGCGTGATGCCGGCGACGACGCCCAGCGGCTGACGGATCGAGTACATGTCGATGCGCGGACCGGCGCCCTCTGTGAACTCGCCCTTCATCAGGTGAGGAATGCCGCAGGCAAATTCCACGACCTCGAGGCCGCGCTGGATGTCGCCATGGCTGTCCGGGATGGTCTTGCCGTGCTCGGACGAGAGCAGCTGCGCCAGCGCTTCCTTCTCCTTCTGTAGCAGGTCGAGGAACCGGAACATGACGCGAGCGCGTGCCTGCGGGTTCTTGGCCGCCCATGCAGGCTGGGCTTCAAGCGCGCTCTCGACGGCAGCACGCACTTCGGCGCCACTGGCGAGCGCAACCCGCGCTTGCACCTCGCCGGTGCTCGGATTGAAGACGTCGCCGAAACGCCCGCTGCTGCCCCTGACCTCTGCACCGCCGATGAAATGGCCGATTTCTCTCGTCATCGCATGTCCTCCGCCCGGATCCGCTCAGGCCTGCCTGAACGGTGGTTTCCCATCCTTATCAGTGCGTGCCGGGGGGCCGCAACACTGTCAGGCCCTGCCTGTTGTTCGCAGCACCTCGCCGAGCGCGATACCGGCGAGCAGCCAGAATCCACCGACCAGAAGCCCTGCGAACACGTCCGAAGGATAATGGACCGCAAGAAATATTCGGCTGAACGCGATCAGGAGAATGAGCACCAGCGTCCAGAACGCGATGTCGAAACTCGCCCGAGGTCGTGCCAGATCGCGGGCAATGACGTAGGCGATAATCCCCAGCACCGCCGTGGCGCCCGTGGCGTGTCCACTCGGAAACGAAGGCGACGCCGCAGTGACGTCGAGAATGAAATCCGGCCGCTGTCGCTGCAGGAGGAACTTGCCACTCCAGGTGGTGATCTGGGACCCGGCGATGGTGAGCCAGACGGACGCGATGTAGTGAATCTGACGGTGTGCCCACAGGAAACCTGTGGCGACGATTGCCACCGCCGTCAACGTCGGCATTGACCCGAGCTCCGTGATCCACCGAAACACATGTACCAGGATGGGATGGCGCCCCGGCGCAATGAGATCGGTGATGTAGCGATCGGTGGCGACAATCTCGTCCGCCTCGAGAACGTCCTCTATCAGACCGGCGAACAGCAGGCCCAGGTACAGCGCAGCGCCACCGATCAACGTCAGCAGCAGGCCTGTCGGACGCCCCGGCGTGAACCGGGCGGCGATGAAGGCCCAGCTACGGGGGAAAGACTTGCTGAGCTGCGCGCGTACAGCCCTCAGCGGATCGAGAACACCAAGCTCGCGCACCCGTTCGATCCCGAACCGGCCGAGCCGCCACGTTCCGCCGAGGGCGAGCCACGTCAGCAGCCACAGCGCGATCAGCGCCACCACCGTTGCGGCGAGAATGCCACTCGCCTCTGCGGCGGTCAGGCTCGAAGGCACCGTCTGCATGCCCGGCTACGATTGTCGCGATTGCAATACCTTGCGCATCGCTATTGCTGTGCAAGGCCGAAACAACGGCTGGCGACGCGATCTCCCGCCTCGGTACCGGCGCCCGGCAACGCGGCGGCAGGCACTTTCAGGCCGTGACGGCAGCAAGTCGCGGCCCGGCGGCACCGGTGCCAGCGCCGGCACGCACGCGCACCGCATCGCCGAAGGCTTCGAACAGTCGTTGCGACTGCGGGTTGTCAGTCACCCTGTACTCCGGATGCCATTGCACGGCGAGCGCAAACGCCTTCGCATCGGGCACGGATACCGCCTCGATGGTTCCGTCAGGCGCCGTGGCCTCGATCCTGAGCCGGGGCGCCAGACGGTCGATTGCCTGGCGATGCAGAGAGTTCACCTCGATCGTCCGCTCCCCCAGGATGCGCTCGAGCAGCCCGCCCGGAGCGATCTCTATCCGGTGTCTTTCCCCGTACATCACATCGAGTTCCGGATGGTCCGGCGCGCGGTGGTCGAGCCTGCCGTCCACCTCGTGGACCTCCGCCTGCAATGTGCCGCCCAGCGCCACATTGAGTTCCTGAAGCCCGCGGCAGATCGCCAGCAGCGGCACCCCCATGTCGATCGCCATGATCGCCAGGTCGAGGCTGGTGGCATCGCGACTCTCGTCGTAGGGCTCGTGCGCCTTGGTGGGAGTGACGCCGTAGAGCGAGGGGTGCACATTCGAAGGCGAGCCGGTGAGCACCAACCCGTCGAGCCGTTGCAGCAGCTCCGGCAGCCTCATGAGAGGCCCGAGCGACGGCAGCATGACCGGCACCGCCTGCGCCGCCGTGGCGACGGCACGCACATACTTGTCGCCCACGCCATGGGTGACGTGCCCATCCTTCATGAAGGTGTCCGTCGTCAGTCCAACGAGCGGTGCCGACACGGATTCTCGTCTGTTCATGTCTCGAACGGTCCCCGAAATCCAAAACGGGCGGTTATGCGGGTTTCCGATGGCACATCATGTGATTAGCCTGCATGCCTGGTGCAAGCCCGCGTCGCGTGCAAAGGCGCACCCGCAGCGCTGCCGGGATGTCTGTCAGCCTTGTCAAGCCGGTCGCCATGGTTTTTAAATGTCCCGCGGCGGTAGAACTTGTGCTGCCGCCACGCGAGGCACGGCCGCAAGACGAACGGATGGCCACGGCGGGCTTCACAACGTCGTACGGGCTTGTGCATCACATGGTTCGGCGGGAAGAGCCTGTTCAGGGAGGGGTACCACATGGATCGTCGTTCGTTCATCAGGAAAGCCGGTCTTGCCTCGGGGGCGGCTGCGGCCTCGGCATTCGCAGCACCGGCAATCGCCCAGGGTGTCCAGGAAATGCGCATGGTGACATCCTGGCCTGCAAATTATCCCGGCCTCGGCACCGGCGCCAATGATTTCGCAGAGCGCGTGAGCGCCCTCTCCGGCGGCCGGTTCAAGGTGAATGTCTATGCCGCGGGCGAGCTCGTCGGCCCGCTCGCCGTGAATGACGCGGTACAGGAAGGCACTGCGCACATCTATCACTCTGCCGACTACTATTTTCAGGGAAAGAGCCGCGCCTACAACTTCTTTTGCTCCGTGCCCGTCGGTTTCACGTCCTTCGAGATCGACGCGTGGATACAGCATGGCGGCGGCCAGGAACTGTGGGACGAAGTCGGCGGCCAGTTCGGCATCAAGCATCTGCCGGGCGGCAACACGGGCGTCCAGGCCGGTGGCTGGTTCCGCAATCCGATCGAGTCACCAGAGGACTTCGCCGGGCTCAAGATGCGTATCCCCGGTGTCGGCGGCGAAGTGATTCAGGCCCTTGGCGGAACGCCAGTCGCCCTGGCCGGCGGCGAGATCATGCAGGCCCTTCAGGCAGGCACGATCGACGCCGCTGAATGGGTGGGCCCCCTGAACGACCTTGCGTTCGGCTTCCACCGTGTGCTCAAGAACTACTATGCACACGGCATCCACGAGCCCGGCTCGATGATCTCGCTCGGATTCAACAGGGCGTTCTGGGACGGCTTGTCCGATGACGACAAGAAGCTCTTCGAATCGTGCGCCCTCGCGACCAACAACACGGTCACGTCGTACTTTTGCGCGAACAATTCGCAGGCACTGGAGCAGATCAAGTCCGAAGGGGTGAACGTGCTCACGTTCAACGAGCAAGTGTTCAAGGCGCTGGCCGAATCCGGCCGCGAGGTCATGGAACGGATGGCTGCGGAAGATCCGCTGACGAAGAAGGTCTACGACGCCTTCCTTCAGTTCCGGCAGCGGGTCACGAGCTGGACCGACGTCGCCGACCGCGCCTACATGAACAATCGGGCCTCTGTGCAACTCTGAACGTACGCGGGGGGCCACTTTCCGGCAGGTGCAGGTCGCGGCCGGCGTAAGCCGGACTGTCATGGGGATTGTACCGGGCAGCATCGGCAGCTGCCCGGTTCGCGGCCTCACCGAACGGGGCGATAGAAAATGGCACGTCTCCAGCGCCTCGTGGCCCTGATCGACACGATCAATACGGCTGTCGGCCGGGCGGTCATGTGGCTCGCCGTCGCGATGGCGGTTTTCCAGCTGGGCAACGTCATCCTGCGTTACGTCTTTTCGATCGGCTCGATCGCCATGCAGCAGTCGATCTGGTACATGCACGGTCTCCTCTTCATGCTCGGGGCGGGCTTTGCGCTGATGGTCGACGGGCATGTCCGGGTTGACGTGTTCTACCGCCCGGCATCCGCACGCACCAAGGCGTGGATCGATCTTTTCGGCACCATCTTCTTCCTGCTGCCGCTTTGCGTTCTCACCTTCGTCCTGTCGTACAGCTACGTGCTCAATTCGTGGCGCGTCCTCGAAGGCTCGACCGAGATGAGCGGGCTGCCCTTCATCTACCTGCTCAAGACGGCGATCTGGGCGTTTTCGCTTCTGCTGGGCCTGCAGGGGATCGCTCTCGGCGCCCGTGCGGTGCTGTTCCTGTCCGGCGCCGTCGAGGTATACAGACCCGCCCGCGACCTCGCGCCGGTCGAGAAGTCGATCGCGTGACCGCTCCGTCCTGCACAGCTCACCCCCTGCGACCGCGATGATCGCCCCGGAACTTCTCTGCCTCATCATGTTCATCGCCGTCTGCGGGATGCTGATGACGGGCTATCCGGTGGCCTTCGCACTGTCAGGAACCGCCATCATCTTCGCGTTCCTGGGCTGGGTGCTCGACATCTTTCCGCTAGCGTTCCTGAGCGCGTTTCCGCAGCGCATCTTCGCCACGATGACGAACGAAACCCTGGTGGCGGTGCCGCTCTTCGTCTTCATGGGGGTGATGCTGGAACGTTCCAGGATCGCGGAAGATCTGCTCGATGCGATGGGCAAGCTGTTTGGTGCGCAGCCAGGCGGGATTGCAATTTCGGTGGCCGTTGTTGGCGCCCTTCTTGCCGCTTCGACGGGTATCGTCGGCGCTACGGTGGTGACAATGGGGCTTCTGTCCCTGCCGACGATGTTGCGCCGAGGCTATTCGACCCGATTGGCGGCAGGTACCGTCGCGGCGTCGGGAACGCTGGGTCAGATCATTCCGCCGTCGATCATACTCATCCTGCTGGGCGACCAGCTTTCCGTCGCTTACCAGAACGCACAGTTCGCGATGGGAATCTTTGCCCCGGATACGGTGTCCGTGAACGATCTGTTCGCAGGTGCGCTCTTCCCCGGCCTCATGCTGGTCGGATTCTATATCGTTTACATCCTCGCCGTCGTTGTCGTGCGCCCGCAACTCGCCCCCCCGATCCCTGGCGACGAAGTAAGGGCACAACGGGAGCGGGGCTTCGTGCGCGGGCTGCTCTCGGTGCTCATTGCACCGGTATTGCTGATCGTTGCGGTCCTCGGATCCATTCTGGGCGGTTTTGCCTCACCCACCGAGGCGGCGGGTGTCGGCGCCGTCGGTGCGACGATGCTTGCCGCCTACAAGCTTGATGAAGCGCGTGGCTGGCCCATCCTCGTCGGAGCAGGTAGCCTTGTCTTGCTGATCCTGCTTGCCGCGCTGTTCGACCTCCGCATGCAGCGGCATTCCATTCCGCTACTGGACTGGGCGGCGATCATCGCCGCGGCAGTGCTCACGATCGGTCTTGCGATCGGCATATTCGTTTCTCTCTGGCGATGCTTTCAGCACCGTACGAACGGCGGCGAGCGCGTGCTGGGAAGCGTCGCGCAATCGACCCTGGTCATCTCCGCCATGGTGTTCGTCATCGTCATCGGAGCAGCCATGTTCTCGCTGGTGTTCCGTGGCTTCGGCGGCGACAAGTTCATCGAGGAGTTTCTTCACGCCCTGCCCGGCGGCAGCGTCGGGGCCGTGTTGCTCGTGATGGCCGTCATGTTCATCATGGGCTTCTTCCTCGACTTCCTCGAGATCGTATTCATCGTCGTGCCCATAGTGGCGCCGATCCTGCTACAGATGGAAGTCGAACCGGGTGTGCTGATGAGCCCGGTGTGGCTGGGTGTGATGATGGGGATCAATCTGCAGACTTCGTTCCTGACCCCACCCTTCGGGTTCGCGCTGTTCTATCTCCGCGGCGTGGCCCCTGATGAGGTGCAGACCACGGATATTTACCTTGGCGTAGCGCCCTTTGTGGCCATTCAACTGCTCGCCCTTGTTGTCCTGTGGTTCATGCCGTCGGTCGCCACCTGGCTTCCGGTTGCACTTTATGGTCCGTGAGGAGTGTCGATGGGTACTGATTCGAAGGCGGAGACCCTGTTCGACCTGACCGGCCGGACGGCACTGGTGACCGGTGCCTCGAGCGGTCTGGGCGCGCGGTTCGCCACGACGTTGGCGGCCAACGGGGCCCGCGTTGTCCTTGCTGCGCGGCGCACGGACCGCCTGCTGGACCTCAAGGAGAGCATCGAGAAGGCGGGCGGCGAAGCTGCCGTTGTCGCGCTCGATGTTGCCGACCGGGCGCAGATTGCGCCGGCATTCGATGAAGCCGAGCGGCATTTCGGTACCGTCACCATCCTGGTCAACAACGCCGGCATCGCCGTCACGGGTCGGGTTCTCGAGCTCGACCCCGATGATTGGCGCCGCCTCATGGCCGTCAACCTGGATGGCGTGTGGTTCACGGGCCAGGAGGCCGCAAGGCGGATGGTGAAGGCAAATGTCGGTGGCAGCATCATCAACATCGCATCCATCCTGGGCAGCCGCGTCTCCCGCGGACTTGCCGCCTATGCGGCGTCAAAGGGAGCAGTCGTTCAGGTCACCCGCGCGATGGCACTTGAGCTCGCTCGCCATGACATCCGCGTCAACGCCATCGCTCCGGGCTATGTCCTGACCGAGATGAACCAGGAATTCTTCGAATCCGATGCCGGGGCCGAATTCATCAAGCGCATCCCCCAGCGGCGGATTGCCGATCCCGGAGAGTTTGACGGCGTGCTGCTGCTGCTTGCCTCGAATGCATCGAGCTTCATGACCGGCTCGATCGTCACCGTGGACGGCGGCCAGACGCTCGAAGACTGACCCCACTCCTTTCCGGTTATACAGGGAGCAAACGAAGCAATGGATTTCACCCTGCCCCCCGAGATCGACGCGCTTCGCCTGAGGGTGCGCGATTTCGTCGACAGCGAGATCATCCCGCTGGAAGCCGACCCGGCATCGTACGACGAATACGAGAACATCAACCTCGGCCTGCTCGATCAAATGCGCGAAAGGGCCCGCGCCGCGGGTTTGTGGGCTCCTCAGATGCCGAAGGCACGAGGCGGGCTCGGCCTGCCCGTCATTGGCTGGGCCGCCTTCTACGAAGAGGCAAACAGGTCGATCTTCGGGCCTGTCATCCTCAATTGCCAGGCGCCTGACGATGGCAACATGAGCATCCTCAACAAGGTCTTGCCGACCGAAGAGATGAAGGACAGGTGGCTGCAGCCGATCATCGACGGGAAGGTGCGCTCCTCCTTCGTCATGACGGAACCGCATCCCGGCTCCGGTTCCGATCCCGGCGGCATGATGCTGACCCGGGCCGAGCGCCGGGGCGACCGGTGGGTCGTCAACGGCCGCAAGTGGTTCATCTCCGGCGCGGAGATTGCGACCCATTTCATCCTGATCGCCCGTACCTCGGATGATCCGCGGCGCGGCCTCTCGGCTTTCCTGTTCCACCGCGACGATCCGGGTTGGCGCATCGTCCGTCGTGTCCCCACCATGGGGCCCGACGAGCACGGCGGTACCTGCGAGCTCGAGTTCGACGGTCTTGAGATTCCCGACGAGCATCGTCTGCTCGAGGTGGGCGATGGTTTGCGTCTGACCCAGATGAGGCTCGGCCCCGCTCGACTCACGCACTGCATGCGCTGGCTGGGTCTCGCGAAACGCTGTCTCGAGATCGCAAACGAGTACATTGCCGAGCGCAAGGCTTTCGGCAAGACACTGGCCGAATTCGAGTCGGTGCGCATGATGCTGGGCGATGTGGCAAAGGATATCCACATCGGGCGCCTGCTGGTCATGCACGCGGCATGGAAGATTGATCAGGGCGACAAGGCGCAAAAGGAAGTGGCAATGGCCAAGATCCACATGGCTGACACCCTGCACAAGGCGGCCGATGTCGGTCTTCAGCTCTGCGGCGCCAAGGGCTATTCCAAGGACACGCTTCTGGAGTGGATTTACCGCTATGCCCGCTCGGCGCGCCTCGTCGACGGCGCGTCCGAGGTTCACATGATGGTGCTCGCACGACACTATGCAAAGCAGGGCAACGACTTCTGGCAATGGGGCTAGCGATCGAACCGGTCTTGAACCGTGCGTGAGCACCCATAGATGCTGTGAGGTGCGGGACGCATAGGAGTTGCCTCGATGCCTTACAGGTTCGCAGTTCGAACGGCGGTGGCGGCGGCCATGATCCTGGCTCCCGCGACCGTTTTCGCCAATGACCGGGCGCCTACTGCGCAGGAACTGGCCGCGATCGAGCGGTCGCTGCAATCGTCCGGCTTTGTGGACTGGGACGAGATCGAGTTCGACGACGGCCTGTGGGAAGTCGACGACGCCCGCACGGCAGATGGCGCGCAATTCGACCTCAAGCTCGATCCGGAAACATTTGCGATCGTTGCCGAGGATCCCGACTGATCGGCTGAACGCGCGGCGATCCGGTTTCGTGACGATGTTGCCTGTAGAGGCTTGATCGCGACACCCGGCCTCCGCCGTCGGCGCGGTTGCGCCGATTAACGAACCTGCTGGAGCCAAGCCGGCTTTGGGCAGACGCCGGACGCAATTGCCCGCCTGCTTCCTCCGTTACGTTGCTTGGCCGGAGCCTTGAGCCGCCTCGTGCGTTTACCCGACCATGACGACACGAGTGCAGGCGTTCGTGGCCGGCGGCGGATTGCTGTTTGTCCTCGCCGCGTTCTTCGCCCTGCTGCCCGCATTGCAGGACGCAACCCACGTGCACGCGTTATTCCGGTCGTTGATGGATGTCTCGCACCGGCATACCGGATACTTCGTCGCCCTGTCCGCCTTGATGGGGCTGATCGAGGCAATATTCGCGGTCAGCTTCTATTTTCCCGGCTCGTTCGTCATCGTGCTCGTCGTGATCCTGTTCGCGGGCGAGCCGATGGCACTCGTCCTGTGCCTTGCCGCCGTATGGGTAGGTGTCATGGCCGGTATCGGCATCGACTATTATTTCGGATACAGGTTCCGCACCGTGGTTCACTGGCTCGGCCATCGTGGAATGCTGGATCGCATCGCCGTAATTTACCGCAGACAGGGCAAGTGGGCCGTCTATATCGCAGCCCTTCATCCCAACTATCTGGGCCTCCTGTTCACGTTTCTCGGACTGACGGGGGTCGCCTTCATTCCCAGTTTCGGCCGCGCTGCGCTCGGCCTCCTCCTCTCGATCGGTGTGTGGTTTGCTATCATTCGTCTTACGGCAACCTCTGCACCCACCGGTCAGGACAGCTTCCTGTACGGTGTCGCTGCGGTACTCGCGCTATGGGGCACGGTGGAGGGAGCACGGGCGGTCGCAAAAATCCGGCCGGTCCTTCATCGCAGCGACAACGCGGCTTGGCAGACGCGTCGTTCCCACACACATTAATACGCGTAAGTATGGTCTGCGGTCTCGCAGTCTCGGACGTGCGGAATTGACCCCGCATCATTGAGTATGTCAGTATTACTGACCTAATTGCCGGATCGGTCGTAGGTCGCCGAACCGTATCACGGGACGAAGTCCGACATGGAACTCGCAGACGTAAAGCTCTCCGACCGATATGACCTCAGCAAGAACAGGGTCCTGCTGAACGGCACCCAGGCCTTGGTCCGACTGACGCTCATGCAGCATGAGCGCGACCGGCTCGCAGGTCACAACACCGCTGGCTACGTCACCGGTTATCGCGGCTCGCCGCTGGGCGGGCTCGATCAGCAGTTTGCGCGCGCCGCGGCCCATCTCGAACGGCATAACGTCAAGTTTCACCCGGCCATCAACGAGGACCTGGCCGCGACGGCACTCTGGGGAACACAACAGGCGGAGATGCGCGGCGAGGGCATCTATGACGGTGTCTTCGGCATCTGGTACGGCAAGGGGCCCGGCGTCGACCGTTCGGGCGATGCTTTCCGTCACGGCAACGCCGCGGGGTCGTCCCGGCTGGGCGGCGTGCTCGTCCTGATGGGCGATGATCATGCCGCGGAATCGTCCACCGTTCCTCACCAGAGCGAATTCGCGCTGGTCGACGCAATGATGCCCGTGCTCCACCCGGCAGGGGTGCAGGAACTGCTCGACTACGGGCTTCTGGGAATTGCGATGTCGCGGTTCTCCGGCGCCTGGGTCGGAATGAAGTGCGTCCACGACAACGTCGAATCGACGGCGATCGTGGACGGGTCGCTCGACCGCATCAAGGTCGTGATCCCCGATGACTTCGAGATGCCGGAGGGCGGTCTAAACATTCGCCCCTATGACGACCGGCATGAGCAGGAAGTGCGGTTGCACAGGTACAAGCGGTTCGCCGCGACCGCATTCGCCCGCGCCAACGGAATCGACCGCATCGTCCTGTCCGGCGGACGCAGTCCCAAGATCGGCATCATATCGACAGGCAAGAGCTATCTCGACGTCCGCCAGGCGCTGGACGATCTCGGCATCGACGAGGTTGCTGCCTCGAAGCTGGGTATCCGCCTGCTCAAGATCGGCATGGTGTGGCCGCTCGATCCGGCGATCGTCGACCGGTTCGCCGAAGGCCTCGATCTCGTCATCGTGGTGGAAGAAAAGCGCTCGCTCATCGAGACGCAGGTGCGCGAACAGCTCTACGGCCGCCGTAATGCTCCCGCCATAATCGGCAAGCTCGACGAGGCGGGGAACACGCTGTTCCCGGCGTTCGGTGTCCTCGAACCGGATCATGTCGCGATCGAGATCGGTCGCCGCATCCTCGGCCGTGGCGGCGACGAACGCATCGCCAGACGCATAGCGGCGCTGGAGGCAACCCGCTCCGCGTTGCCGAACGCTCCGGAGCTCGCCAGTCGCACCCCCTATTTCTGTGCCGGATGCCCGCACAACACGTCGACGGTCGTTCCAGACGGCGGCCGCGGCTACGCCGGCATCGGTTGTCACTGGATGGTCCAGTTCATACCGGAACGGCTGACCGAGGGGGCAACCCACATGGGCGCCGAGGGCGCCAACTGGATCGGCGAGGCGCCATTCTCGAAACGCCGCCACGTGTTCCAGAACCTCGGCGACGGAACCTACAATCACTCCGGCCTGCTCGCGATTCGCGCCTGCGTGGCCGCCGGCGTCAACATCACCTACAAGATCCTTTACAACGACGCTGTCGCCATGACTGGAGGCCAGCCCCACGAGGGCGGCCTCACGGTCCCCGTGATCGCACGCCAGGTGGCGGCAGAGGGCGTAAGGCGCATCGCGGTTGTCTCCGATCAGCCCGACAAGTATCCGGGCGATGCCGGCTTTCCCGACGGGGTCACGTTCCACCATCGTGACGAGCTCGATGCCGTCCAGCGCGAGCTGATGGAAATCGAGGGCGTCAGCGTCCTGATCTATGATCAGACCTGCGCGGCCGAGAAGCGGCGGCGGCGCAAGCGCGGCCTCTATCCGGATCCGCCCAAGCGGGTGTTCATCAACGAGCTCGTCTGCGAGGGCTGCGGCGATTGCGGCGTGCAGTCGAACTGCGTCGCGATCGCACCGGTCGAGACGGAGTTCGGTCGCAAGCGCATGATCGACCAGTCGATCTGCAACAAGGATTATTCCTGTGTGAAAGGGTTCTGCCCGAGCTTCGTTACCGTGCATGGCGGCGAGCTCAGGGCAGGCCGCAGCGAGACGAAGCCAAGGGCTGGCGACATCCCCCTGTTCGAAGTCCTGCCGGAGCCGCCGCTTCCCGCCCTCGACCGCCCTTGCAGCATCCTGGTCACCGGAATTGGCGGCACCGGCGTCGTAACTGTCGGACAATTGCTGGGAATGGCTGCGCATCTCGAGGGCAAGGGCGCCGGCGTGATCGACATGGCTGGCCTGTCGCAGAAGAACGGCGCCGTCGTCACGCACCTCAAGCTCGCTGCCCGCCCGGAGGACATCCAGGCCATCCGTATCGCCGCCGGTGCAGCCGACGTGGTGATCGGGTGCGATCTGGTGACGACAGCGGCACGCAGCAATCTGATCCCCGTCGGCCCGGGCCGCACGCAGCTCGTCGTCAATGACCACGAGAGCATGCCCGCCGCCTTTACCCGCGACGCCGACTACAGACTTCCGTCGGACGCGCTGAAGCTCGCCATCGAGGCCCGTGCCACGGCCCGCAATGTCGATTTCATCGACGCCACCGAATTCGCCCGCGATCTTCTCGGCGACACCATCGGCGCCAACCTGTTTCTCGTCGGCTTCGCCTACCAGAAGGGTCTTCTGCCGGTATCGGCCCGCGCCATCGAACGGGCCATAGAGCTCAATGGCGTGTCGGTCCAGATGAACAAGCAGGCGTTCCTGTGGGGCCGCAGGGCCGCGCACGACAGGGCCGCCGTCGAGGCCATTGCCCGTCCCGACCGGCAGCAGGATAGAGCCCCGGCGCAGACTCTCGACGAAATCGTGTCTCGCCGCATGTCGTTCCTGACCGATTACCAGAACGCCGCCTATGCCGAGCGCTATCGCTCGCTTGTCGACAAGGTCCGCCGTGTCGAGGAGGCACGTACACCGGGGATGAGCGGACTCGCCGAAGCGGTTGCCCGGAACTACTTCAAGCTGCTCGCCTACAAGGACGAATACGAGGTAGCCCGGCTGTACACTGACGGCACATTCGCGGCACGACTGAACCGTGAGTTCACCGGCGACTACCGCCTTGAGTTCCATCTGGCGCCGCCGCTCCTCGCACAGCGCGACCCCGTCACCGGCCACCTGCGCAAGCGTGCCTTTGGTCAGTGGATGCTGACGGCGTTCCGGTTGCTCGCCCGCCTGCGTTTCCTGCGCGGGACGGCATTCGACATCTTCGGCCGCACGGAGGAACGGCGACGCGAGCGCGCGCTCATCTCCGAATACGAGACGCTGGTCAACGAGATTGCCGACAACCTCGCCACGACGAACCACGATCTCGCCGTCGCGCTCGCGCAAATTCCCGACCGGATCCGTGGCTTCGGTCACGTGAAGGAGCGCAATCTCGAGGCGGCCAAGCAAGAGGAGGCGAGATTGCTGGAGCGCTTTCGCGCCACTCCCGTCGAGCGCCGGGCGGTCGCCTGACGCGCGGGCACTGGCCAAGTCCGACCGCTTCCTCAGGGGGGCGCCCCACTGCGGCCCGGTGCGCCCATTGGTAGTATATACTCCCCTTCGGATCAGTGCTAAATTCCGCCCGGGTGTGAAACGGGTACAAGCCCATCCGCCTGAACGGCTGGAACCAACGGCGCAACGGGCTTGATTTCACGGCACATCCGGCAATCGCCCGCAAAGAGGCGATGCGCTGCAGGTGGAGGGAACTGCTTTGGGCGACGACCGGTCCGGAGACCGTCTGGACACCTTTCCCAAGCTGCTGCTGCACAACGCGCAGGTCCATGCCGCACGTCCCGCGATGCGTGAGAAGGACTTCGGCATCTGGCAGACATGGACATGGTCGCAGGTGCTCGACGAAGTACGGGCGTTCGCGATCGGATTATCGAAACTCGGCCTGAACCGCGGCGACAAGGTCGGCATCGTTGGCGACAACCGCCCCCGGCTGTACTGGACGGTGGTTGCCGCCCAGAGCCTCGGCGCGGTGCCGGTTCCCGTCTATCAGGACTCCGTCGCCGACGAGATGGGATTCGTGCTCGAGCACGCCGAAGTTGCAATGGTCGTGGCCGAGAACCAGGAACAGGTCGACAAGATCCTGACGATCCGCGAGCGATATCCGGGTATCCGGCATATCGTCTACGACGACCCCCGTGGCCTGTCCGCGTACCGCGTCGATGGCCTGCTTCCTTATGAGGCGGTCGTCGACCTCGGCCGGCAGGCACTCGCCAACGAAAGCAACGCCGAAGCCGACTGGCTGGCCGGGCTGGAGAGTGGCCGCGGCGCCGACATTGCCGTCATCCTCTACACCTCGGGCACGACCGGCCGGCCCAAGGGTGTCGTCCTGTCACACGACAACGTGCTCATCAGCGCCCGCAACGCCTGCGAACTCGAACGCTTGACCGAGAAAGACGTGTCGCTCGCCTATCTGCCCATGGCGTGGATCGGCGACCACATCTTCTCCTACGCGCAATCCTATGTCTCGGGATTCTGCGTCTGCTGTCCCGAAAGCCGAGACACCATGCTTCAGGATCTCCGCGAGATCGGGCCCACGTACTTCTTTGCCCCGCCGCGGATCATGGAGAGCATCCTGACCACGGTGATGATCCGTATGGAGGATGCCGGCTACCTCAAGCGGAAGATGTTCCACCACTTCCTCGATCTGGCCAGGCGCGTCGGCGAGCCGATCCTCAATGGCGAGCCGGTGCGGGTGAGCGACCGGTTGCAGTACTGGCTCGGTCATCTGCTGGTCTACGGCCCGCTGAAGAACGCGCTGGGCTTTTCGCGGGTTCGTATCGGTTATACCGCCGGCGAGGCGATCGGCCCCGAGATGTTCCGCTTCTACCGTTCGCTCGGCATGAACCTCAAGCAGCTCTACGGACAGACGGAGGCCAGCGTCTTCGTCACGGTCCAGCCAGATCGGGAGATTCGCGCCGACACGGTCGGCAAGCCGGCCCCGCAGGTGGAGATCAGGATCGACGACAGCGGCGAGATCCTCTACCGCAGCCCCGGCGTCTTCGTCGGCTACTTCAAGGATGACGAGGCAACCAGCGAGACGAAATCCGAAGACGGCTGGGTCCGGTCGGGCGATGCCGGCTTTTTCGATGACAATGGCCATCTCAAGATCATCGATCGGGCGAAGGACGTTGGCCGCCTGCGGAACGGCTCGCTGTTCCCGCCGAAATACATCGAGAACAAGCTCAAGTTCTTCCCCAACATCAAGGAGGCGGTGGCGTTCGGACACGGCCGCGATTTTTGTGCTGCGTTCATCAACATCGACCTTGCCGCGGTGGGCAACTGGGCGGAGCGCAACAACATCGCCTACGCGTCCTATCAGGAGCTTGCCCAGCATCCGGAGGTCTACCGGATGGTCGAGCGCGACGTCGACCAGGTCAATCGTGAGCTTGCCGAAGAACCCGAACTCGCTGGCGCCCAGGTACGGCGGTTCCTGATCCTGCACAAGGAACTCGATCCCGAC